>Ga0180217_1000041_pt1 | contig 275978 bp, 236 predicted proteins | sample eDN3rd37CBELigOP_FD_128521 | JGI IMG/M metagenome (GOLD analysis project Ga0180217, IMG submission 128521) | Enriched Organic Plus compost microbial communities from Emeryville, California, USA - eDNA 3rd pass 37_C BE-Lig OP (version 2) (version 2) ... | reverse complement strand
GCACTGCCTTGCAAAAATCACGTGGCCCCCTGCACCGCAGAACCCCGCGCCTCGCCTTGCCCTGCCGCACCGCCCCGCTTCAATTTCCGGGCCCAGCGGCAAGGGAGCGAGACTATAGCACAGATTTTAAAACTGTCGCGCGGCTGCCATCAATCGCTGCCGGCGGGCGGCTCCCTTTTCTTCCTCTCTATATATAGGAGCCGCGAAAGCCCTCTACGCCTGCGCTTCACCAGAGCAACAGGTGCGCGTCGCGCACGCGCTGCAGCTCGCGCCGGCCCCAGGCTTCGTTGACCAGCCAGCAGGGAGCGCCGATGTCCCTGAGCTGGAAGTCGTCCATTTCCACGGCCTGGGCGATCATCCGGCGCCTCATGCGCGTGCGGCGCAGCACGTCGAGGGCCCGGGCCAGCCACCCGGCCGCGTTCGGTACGGGGCGCGCCGCGGCGCCGCCGCGGCAATCAAGAGGGATCGACTTCGAGGGCGTGCACATGATGAGTCTCCTTCGGTGATCTGGTATGGTTAGGCTAACCGTCCATACCTGCCCTGAATATCGAATGTTTTTGGCTTAATTGGATAGAAACCCTAACCAATTTAGCGTGTGCCAGGATTTGTCCATGCGGCTTCCTCTCCATACCCTGCCGGCGTTTCGCGCTGTGGCCGAATCGCAGAACCTGCGGGCCGCCGCGCAGCGCCTGCATCTGACACACGGGGCCGTCAGCCAGCAGATCAAGCTGCTGGAATCCCGTCTGGGATACGAATTGTTCGAACGCAATGGCCGCGGCATCGTGCTCAATGCGGCCGGGTCCGCCCTGCTGTGCAGCGTGCAGAGCGCGCTGGCCACGCTGGAGGAGGGACTGATGGCGGCGGGCGCGGTGGCCCGGGGCGGCGCGCAGACATTGCGGGTGTCGGTACTGCCCTCTTTCGCGCAGCGCTGGCTGTTACCGCGCATGGCGCGCTGGCGCGAACGCCACCCCGACCTGTCGCTGGAAATCGAGACGTCGCAGCAGGTTGCGGACCTGTACCGCGACGGGTTTCACGCCGCGCTGCGTTCCGGCGAGGGGCCGTGGCCCGGCGTGGAGTCCGAGCCCCTGTTCGACGAGCCGCTGCCGCTCATCGTGCTGGGCTGCCCGGAAACCGCGCAAGCCCTGCCCGACACGCGGCCGGAAACGCTGGCGACGCTGCCGCTGCTGGGCGAGAAGGAACTATGGCAGATCTGGTTCAAGGCGGCGGGCCTGAACCAGCCGGTGAACCCGGTGGCGTCGTTCAACGACGCGGGGCTGATGCTGCAGGCGGCGGAACAGGGGTTGGGCATCGCGCTGGGACGCGAGCTGCTGGCGGCCGACGCGATCTGCGCGGGCAAGCTGGTGCGCCTGTCGCCGATCGGCGTGAACCATGAACTGACGCAGGGATATCACCTGGTCTACCGCCCCAGCCTGCGGGAATGGCCGCCGCTGCTGGCCTTGCGCGCCTGGCTGCGCGACGAGCTGGAACGCTCCCGCAGCAGCCTGGTGACTTCATTGCCCCGCTCGGCGCTGCCGGCGCCGCGCGGCGGCAGGCGCTGAAGCGCTCAGGCCGCTTTGCGCGCGCGGGATTCGGCGCGGGGCAGCATGGAGCCCGTCTCGCCGAACCGCTGGTGCCAGGAGAACGCCTCTTCGAGCAGGTGCGGCGTCTGCCCGCCGCGCCGGCAGGCGCGCTCGAAGTAGTCTTCGAGCGCGTCGCGGTATGCGGGATGCACACAGTGGCGGATGATGGCGCGCGCCCGTTCGCGCGGCGCCAGGCCGCGCAGGTCGGCCAGCCCGCACTCGGTGACCAGCACGTCCACGTCATGCTCGGTGTGATCCACGTGCGACACCATGGGCACGACGCTGGAGATGTCGCCGTTCTTGGCGATGGACTTGGACACGAAGATGGCCAGGTGCGCGTTGCGCGCAAAATCGCCGGAGCCGCCGATGCCGTTCATCATGTGGGTGCCGCCCACGTGGGTGGAGTTCACGTTGCCGTAGATATCGAACTCCAGCGCGGTGTTGATAGCGATGATGCCCAGGCGGCGCACCAGTTCGGGGGCATTGCTGATTTCCTGCGGGCGCAGCACGATGCGCTCGCGGTAGTGCTCGATATTGGCGAGGATTTTCTCGTACACGGGCCGGGACACCGTGATGGAAGACGCCGAGGCGAAGGCGAGCTTGCCCTGGTCCAGCAGTTCGATGGCGCTGTCCTGCAGCACCTCCGAGTACATCGCCAGCCGCTCGAAATCCGAGTCCGCGAATCCGTGCAGCACGGCATTGGCGATGGTGCCTATGCCAGCCTGCAGCGGCAGCAGCGAGCTGCCCAGCCGCCCCGCGGCCACTTCGGCGCGCAGGAACGTGTTGATGTGATTCGCGATGGCGTTGGTTTCCTCGTCCGGCGGCAAAGCGTTGGACGGGCTGTCGGGCTCCTGCGTGACGACGATGGCCGCGATGCGGGCCGGATCCACTTCGATATACGGCGTGCCGATGCGCTGGTCCACCGCCGTGAGCGGAATCGGCTCGCGGCCGGGGCGGTCCGCGGGCACGTAGATGTCGTGCAGCCCTTCGATGCCGGCCGGCACGCTCAGGTTGAGTTCGACGATGACCTGCCGCGCCTGCTGGACGAAGGATGCGGAGTTGCCCACCGACATGGTGGGCACGATGGCTCCGCTTTCCGTAATGGCGGCGGCCTCGATGATGGCGACATCCACGGGCCCGATGTGGCCGGCCCGCAGCAGTTCGGCCGTCTCGGACAGGTGCTGGTCGATGAACGCCACGCCGCCTTCGTTGATCTTGCGGCGCAGCGTGGTGTCCACCTGGAACGGCATGCGGCGGGCGAGCGCATTGGCCTGCGCCAGCAGCTTGTCGGTGTCGTGGCCCAGCGAGGCGCCAGTGATCAGCGTCATGGACAAGGGCTCGCGCTCGGCCCGGCTGGCGATGGCCGCCGGCACGGACTTGCAATCTCCGGCGCGAGTGAAGCCGCTCATGCCCACGGTCATGCCGTTCCTGACGAGCAGGGCAGCCTGTTCGGCGCTGGTGATGCGGTCTTGCAGGCCGGGATGGCGGATGCGGTCGGTATGCATGGGGTGTCTCCAATACGAGGCCGGCGGCTAGCGGTCGGGCGCGCGGCCTGGCCGTCGCGTCCGGGCACCGTCTGTCGCGGCGTTTCCTGGCTGTCCCGCGGCGGGCCGAACCCGGCGGGAATATCTCGGCGCCAGTATAGGAAGGGGAATGCCAAATCACGTAATGACTTAAAATCATTCAATTGAGTCATTTTTTTCATTATTTGGACCAGGCCGCGTGAAATCCGCGGAGAGGATGGGCGGCAATGGACGTGCGCGCGCTGCGCTATTTCGTCGAAACGGTCAGGCATGCAAGCTTCACGAAGGCGGCCCGGGCGCTCTTCGTGACGCAGTCCACCGTGAGCAAGATGATCCGGCAGCTCGAGGAAGAAGCCGGCACCCAGCTGCTGGTGCGCGACGGGCACACGGCCCGCCCCACCGACACCGGACGGGTGATGTACCAGCGCGGCCAGCAGGTGCTGGAAGCCATGCGGCAGCTGGGCGAGGAAATCCGAGAAACCTCCGACCTGCGGCGCGGCGAGCTGGAGGTGGGCATTCCGCCCATGATCAATCTGCTGTTCACGCCCGTGGTGAAGCGTTTCCGCGAACTGCACCCCGCCGTGCGCCTGACCCTGCGCGAAGGAACGGGCCGCGCGGTGGAAACGCTGGTGGGAGACGGCGAGCTGGAAGTGGGCGCCACCATCCTGCCCGTGGCGCCGGACAGCGGCCTGGAAGTCCGCCTTTTCGGCAGCTATCCCGTGTGGGTCGTCGGGCCGCCGGATTCGCCCTGGGCCGGCAAGAAGTCGCTGCCGCTGACGGCGCTGCGCGATACCCGGCTGCTGATCCCTACCGATGATTTCGCCATGACGCGCCGCCTGCGCCAGGGCTTTGCGGCCGCGGGCATCGAGCCGCGCATCGCCGCGCAAAGCGCGCACTGGGATTTCCTGGTGTCCCTGGCCTCGGCCGGCCTGGGCGCGGCCCTGCTGCCCGAACCGCTCGTGCAGCGCATGAAGACGCGCGGGCTGAGCACGGCGCGGCTGGCGCGCTCGGCCATGCAATGGGAAGTGGGCCACATCTGGCGCGCCCCGGTTTCCCGCGCCCCGGGCTACCTTTCCCATGCGGCCCGGGCATGGCTGGAGGTCTGCGACGCCGTGCTGGGCCAGACCGCCCGCGCGCGGTCCGGCGCGCCCCGCATTTGAATCCAAACGTAGGGGTCGTAAGCCGGCATTGCCGCCCCGGTGCGAGGAAGCCGCGGAAGCGGCTCCTTGCCGCCGGGCCGTCCCAAGGCGAGAAGCGCCCGCCCGAGGGGCAGCGAGTCCGCGCGGCAGGCGCGGCGCGAGGCATTTTTTGTTGCACCGTTCCGCCTCCGGCTTGGTATGCTGCCGCCAGCTGGCGAGCGACTCGCATTTCCACAGACATGATGCCCCTTTATTCCCATCGCGCCCCACGCGCGCGCCGCCCCTCCCTCGGGGTCCTGGCCGCCGCCTGGCTGGCTGCCCTGCTTCTGGCGTTCGGCGCGCTGGCCGCGCACGCGGCGCCCCCGACCCCGCAGGAAACCGAAGCCCAGCTCGCGGCCGCGCGCAAGCAGATCGACGACATACGCAAGCACATTCCCGACGAAGCGGACGACGCGGACATGGTGGAGCAGCGCGGCAACGCGCTGGACATCCAGTCCAAGGCCGATGCGGCCGCCGAGGCGCTGGCGCCCCAGCTCGCCGCCGTAACAGCCAGGCTGAGCGAACTGGGCCCCGCGCCGGAGAACGGCAAGGAAGCGCCTGACGTGGCCGCGCAGCGCGCGCAGCTCGAAAAGACCAGCCGCGCGCTGGACGCCCAGATCAAGCTGGCCCGCCTGTTGTCGGTAGACGCCGCGCAAACCGCCGAACAGATTTCGGCGCAGCGCCGCAAGCTGTTCCAGGCCCGCCTGGGCGAGCGGCGCGACTCTTTCCTGGCCGGCCAGTTCTGGCAGGAGTTCCACGAAGAGTTTCCGCGAGACCTGGAGCGTCTGGATTCGGTGGGCGAGGACCTGGCCAATGCCGCCAGGCAGACGCCGGCATGGGCCTGGCTGCTGGTGGGCGGGCTGATCGCGCTGACGCTCGCGGTGCGCGTGGGCATCGGCCGGCTGCTGCTGCACCTGACCGCCACGCGCGTGCCGCCAGGGCGTCTGCGACGCTCCTTCCTGGCGATGGCGCAGGTGGCGCTGTCCACGGCCACGCCGGGGCTGATCGCCCTGCTGCTCTACGTGGCGCTGGACTGGAATTCGCAATGGAACGACACCGCCAGCATCACGCTGACGGCCAACATGATCGCGATCGCCGCGTTCGGCGGTTATGCCGCGGGCCTGGGCAATGCGCTCATGTCGCCGCGACGGCCGTCGTGGCGGCTGCCGCCGATTGGCGACGAGGTGGCGCGCCGGCTGCGCTGGGTGCCCAATGCCGTGGGCGTGCTGGTTGCGCTGACCTGGCTGGCCGAGCGGCTGCCGGTGCTGCTGAACGCCAGCCTCACCACGACCATTACGGTGACCGGCATCGTGGCGGTGCTCATCATGCTGACGCTGGCCGCTGCCCTGAACGCCGGCCGGCGGCTGCGGCTGAAGGCGCAGCGCGAAGACGGCGAGTCCGCGGTTCCGTTCTGGGTGTCGGCCTTGAACGTGGCGATCTGGACGGTGCTCGTCATCAGCCTGTGCAGCCTGCTCGCGGGCTATGTGGCTTTCGGCAGCTTCCTCACCAAGCAGGTGCTCTGGGTGCTGATGGTGCTGGGCACCGCCTATCTGCTTTCCGTGCTGATCGAGGACGGTTTCAGCACGCTGCTGGGCAGCGGGCAGTCCAGCGAGTCGGAAGGCCCCAGCCTGCGCGACCAGGCTGCCGTGCTGCTGTCCGGCCTGGGCCGGGTGGCGGTGGGGCTGCTCGCGCTCATGCTGCTGGTGGCGCCGTTCGGCGAAGGGCCGATGGACCTGCTGCAGCGTTTCGACCAGTTGCGCAAGGGCCTGGCCATTGGCGAAGCGCAGATCCGGCCGGGCGCGCTGCTGCAGGCGCTGCTGGTGCTGGCCGTGTCGCTGCTGAGCGTGAAAATGCTCAAGCGCTGGCTGCGCACCCGCTATCTGCCCACCACCGAACTCGACCCCGGCATGCAGCTGTCGGCCGCCACGCTCTTCGGCTATGCGGGTTTCGTGCTGGCCGTGGCGCTGGCGCTCTCGGCGGCGGGCATCGGGCTGGAGCGGGTGGCCTGGATCGCCAGCGCGCTGTCGGTGGGCATCGGTTTCGGCCTGCAGGCCGTGGTGCAGAACTTCGTGTCGGGCCTGATCCTGCTCGCCGAACGCCCGGTCAAGGTCGGCGACTGGGTGTCGCTCGGCGGCGTCGAAGGCGACATCCTGCGCATCAATGTGCGCGCCACGGAAATCCAGATGGGAGACCGTTCCACGGTGATCGTGCCCAACTCCGAATTCGTGACCAAGACCGTGCGCAACGTGACGCGGTCCAACCCGCTGGGGCTGGTGCAGCTGCGGCTGCCCATGCCGCTGGCCACCGACGCCGAGCAGGTCCGCGAACGGGTCCTGGACGTCTTCAAGACACACGAGGACGTGCTGGAGTCGCCAGCCCCGAACGTCTATCTGGAGGGCATCGAGAGCGGCCACCTGATTTTCAGCGCCAAGGGCTATGTCTCGTCGCCGCGCGCCACCTACGGCGTGCGCAGCGCCCTGCTCTTCAGCGTGCTCAAGCGCCTGCGCGACGACGGGCTGGAAATGGCCGCGCCGCCCACCATGCTGCTGGCGCAGCCGCCCCAGCCGCCGGCCGCCCCGCCGGCCGAAGCGCCCGGCAAGCCGCCGTCCCCCGCGCCCTGATCGCGGCGTTCAATCCTGCCGCAGGCGCGCGCTCAACAGCTCGCACTCGCGGCAGGCCAGGGCGATGTCCACGCCGATCAGCAGCAGGAACACCCCCATTTCCGCGCGCAGCTCGCCCGCCACCACCCGGTGGCTGGCGAGCAGCAGCAGCCCGAGCGCCGCAACCGCCCAGGCGGGCCAGCGCGGCGGCCGCCAGGCGCGGCTTGCCCGCGCGCGCGCCACCGCCAGCGCAGCCACGCCCGGCATCGCGAGCACCGAAAGCAGCAGGTAGGCGGCGATGGCGACCAGCGTCGTATCGGGGCTGACGCCGGTATGCAGCACCAGCGCTCCGGCGGCCAGGACGCCCACACCCAGGTACCAGAGAAAGCGGGCATAGATGAGTCGAGCCAAGAAAAAACTCCGGCGGGCATGAAGGGAAACGCGCCCTGCGCCGCGCGGCGCAGGGCTGGATTTTCAGCGATACTACCGCACTGCCCGGGCCGAAACGCGCCCCGGCTCATCGCGAACACAGCGGAGACATTCCCCATGATCCAGGAAATTGCCAGCATCCACGTGCGAGAAGGCCAGGAATCGTTGTTCGAGCAGGGCGTCGCCCAGGCCAGGCCGCTCTTTCTGCGGGCGCGCGGATGCCATGGCGTGGCCCTGTACCGCAGCATCGAACAGCCGCAGCGCTATACGCTGGTGGTCGATTGGGAAACGGTGGAGAACCATATGGTGGACTTCCGCGAGTCGGCCGACTTCCAGGAATGGCGCAAGCTCGTGGGCGGATTCTTCGTCGAGCCGCCGCAGGTCCACCACGAAAGCAAGGTGCTCTGAGCGCCCGGTTCAGTCTGGTGGTTCGTCGTGCCGGCGCGCGCTGCCGCGGAATTCCGCCGCCGGATACCGCAACGCGTTGCGCGCCATCTTGCCCGCCACCGCGCTGGGGATGTCCACCCCGAGCTGGTCCGCCAGCGCCACCAGGTACATCTGCACGTCGGCGATCTCGTCGGCGGCCTGCGCGAGCCGGGCGGGCGGCAGCGCGCGCGACTCCGCTTCGGTCAGCCACTGAAAGAGCGCCACCAGTTCGCCGGCCTCGCCGGCGACGGCCATGGCCAGGTTCTTGGGGCTGTGAAACGGCTCCCATTCGCGCTCCCGCGCGAAGCGGCGCAGGGCGAGCTTGATTTTCTGCAGGTCGGACATGAAGCGCGGATCTCCAGGTGCGGGCGGGCTGAGGGATGGGCGGGCACGCCGGCAAAGTCCTCGCGCCGCCGCCCCTACTTGCCGTCCAGTTCGCGGTAGCGCCGGAAAATGCCCTCGCCGAACGGAAGCCGCCGGCCGCTGGAAAAATAGTCCTGCAGTTCCGGCAAGGCCGCAACGTGCCGATGCAGGGCCATGACGTTCGGGAAACGCGCGGCCACCGTGCCCATGCGCTTGGGAAAGGCATAGAGCAGCCCGTCCACGAGATGGTAGAGCGACAGGTCGGCGTAGGACCAGCGATCGCCGCCGGCCATCCATGCCTCGGGGCCGGAAAGCACTTGCTCGAAATAGCCCAGGAACTTGGGAATCCGCTCGCCGCGGAACACCTTGGCGCGGCGGATCGCCTCGTCCTTCTGCTCTTCGAAATAGGCGCTGGCGGAAATCGGATGGTGCGTGTCGTGCGCTTCCGCCACCATGTCGGCGATGGTGAGCTGCAGCTGGTTGACCCACAGGCGGCCTTCGAGCGAAGCCGGCGCCAGGCCGTGCCTTTCCCCCAGGTAAAGCAGGATGTTGGCGGTCTGCGCCAGCACCAGGCCGTCGGCCACCAGATAGGGCGGGGCGAAAGGCGGGTGCACGCGGCGGGCGCGCATGTCGGCCAGCAGCGCCTCCTCGCCGTCCGGGCTTTCTCGCACGCATTCCCGGTAAGGAATGCCGCCCGCCTCCAGCGCCAGCCGGACGAATTCCCCCCGGCCCGGTATGCCGTCCCAATACCAAAGCTCGTAGCTCATGCCGCGCCTCCCTCGGGTCCGCAGGAACGCATCATGATAGGCCGGCGCGGACGGCCTGTCGGCAGCGCAAGCGTTACGGAATCCAAGAAATATGACAACGCGGCGGACGGCGCTTGCGGCAAACCGTCCCCCAGGCTTAGGATGGAGACGCGTTGCCTGCCAGCCGCGCGCGGCTCTCGTTCGCCGCGGTCCGATTTTCTCCAGAGAGACGGGGGTACATCGTGAAGAAGGTTGCAGAGATTCTCAGGGAAAAGGCCAACCAGTCGGTCGTGACGGTTTCGCCGGACTCATCGGTGTTCGACGCCATCAAGACCATGGCCGAGCGCGGCATCGGCGCAGTGGTGGTGGCCCAGGGAGACGAAGTCGTGGGCATGCTGACCGAGCGCGACTACGCCCGCAAGATCGTGCTGCAGGACCGCTCGTCGCGCACCACCCTCGTGCGCGAGATCATGAGCGACCCGGTGTACTACGTGCGTCCCGAAGACACGCGCGAACACTGCATGGCGCTGATGACGGAACGCCGCTTCCGCCATCTGCCCGTCATCCAGGACAACAAGCTGGTCGGCCTGGTTTCGATCGGCGACCTGGTGAGCGACGTCATGAAGGAGCAGAAATTCATCATCACCGAACTCGAGCGCTACATTTCGGGAGAGCGCTGAGCCGCTGCGCGGGCTCAGCCCGCGAGCGCGCGCGCGGCCGGCACGATGAGCCCGCAGGCCGCCGCGACGAGCAGCACGAACACCATGCGCCTGACGGTGTGCATGGATCCGGCCGAGGCATAGCGGCGCGCGAACCACGTCACGGCCAGCACGATCGGAAACGCCTGCAGGCTGAGCCAGAACGACACCGCCGTGAACGCGCCCTGCCCGGTCACGAGCGTCAGCCTGAGCAAGGCATTGAGCGAGAAAAGAATGAGCAGGCTGTTGCGGATGGCCGCCAGCGGCAGCGGCTGGCGGTACAGGTGATAGACCATGGGCGGGCCGGCGCTCGAGAACAGGCCGCCCAGCACGCCGGATATGCCGCCGAAGAACAGGAAAGCCCCGCGTGAAGACACCCGCGCCAGGGGCCGGGTGCGCAACACGAGCAGGACCGCGCAGGCCAGGATGGTGACGCCCAGCAGCAACTGCAGCAGCACCGCCATTTCGCCGCTGATCCAGTTGAGCGCCGTCACGCCCAGCCCGACGCCGGCCAGGCTGGCGGCCAGGGCCGGCGCAAGCAGCGCCCAGTTCACCTCGGGCCGGCTGCGCAGCAGGGTGGCCGCGGCGTTCACCAGCGAAAGCACGCTCACCACGTTGGCCACGTCCGCCACGGACGCCAGGCGGAACACGCCCGACAGGCCGAGCAGCACGAGACCGAACGCGAAACCCGTCATGGTCTGGGCATAGGTGGCCAGCGCAACGCAGGCCATGAACAGCAAGTGTTGGGAAATACTCATGCGGCAGAGCCAGTGCTGCCCCGGCTCCGCCCCGTCGGCGCGCGCGGGCCTGGGGAAGACGTGGGTACGGCGTGCTGTCTTGGGAAAGCGTCTTCTGGGAAGCGCGGAATCATAGCACCGGCGTGGCACCGGCCCGTGCGGGCCGGATCCGGTGCAAATCTGTAACAAATAGACGCTTTCGCGCATGAGCGCGCCCGCCGGCGCCGGTATGCTGTCGGCCCTTGAGGCCGGTCCGGCCCCGCTTTGCCCGCCACGATGAAAGCCCGGCACGCCACCATCAATACCGTTACCCTCACCTGCTCCAATTGCGGCAGCGGCCAGTTCACGCGGCTCGCGCCGCGCGAGTACCGCTGCGACCACTGCCATGCCGTCACGCTGGTCGAAGACAGCGTGGCCGAACGCCTCGAACAGATCCTGCGCGGCATGCGGCCGGCGCCCGCTGCCGTGCCGCGTTCGCGCGCTCCGGCCGCCGTGCTGGCCGCGGGCGTGGCGGTCGTGGCCGCCATTGCCGCCTGGCTGGCCGTGGACGGACTGCGCCCGCCGTCGCGCCCCGCGCGGACGGCCGCGCCGGCCATCGATCCGTCGCAAATCAGGTTGAGCGACGTCCAGGAACTGACGGTAGACGGGCGGCAGCGGCTGGTGATGCTGATGCGCAACGAAACGGGGCAGAAGATCAACGCGCCGCGCGTCAAAGCCGAGCTCTTCCAGGACGAGCTGACGCTGTCCCCGGCCTACGGCTCGCCGCTGGCCTCCGTGCTGCAGCCGGGCGAATACACGCCGGTGCTGGTGGACCTCCCGTCCACTCCGCACACGCGCTACGCGCTCAGCGTGACGCAGCCCTATCCGTCTACCGGGCCGAGCCGCAAGATCGAGGCCGGCAAGGTGCAGCTCGTGCACGACCGGAGCTACCGGCTGGTGGGACTGCTGAAAAACGCCGATGCGCAGACCGCCAGCGGGCTGCGCGTGGTGGTCATGCTGTACGACCGCGAAGGCCGCATCATCGGCACCGGCGCGGGCTATGGCTCGGCGGGCAGCCTGGCTCCCGGCGCAACCACGATTTTCGACGTGCAGTGCGCGATGCTGGCCGATGCGCCCATCGCCTATTACGACTATATGGTGCAAAGTGACAGCTAGCCGCCCAGCCCTGCTCGCCGCGTCCGCCGCGGCCGTATTCCTGTTCGCGCCGGCTCCCGCCCCGGCCACGGCCGGGGAACCCGCGGCGGGAGCGCCCGCCGCAGGCCGCATCGTGCGCGTTTCGCCCGCGCAGGTGCGGGAAATCGAGCACCTGCGCCTGACTGCGCAGGAACTGCTGGACGAGAATTTCCGCCTGTTCGACCCGGCCGCGCTCAGCATTTCGCCGCCGCGGCGGCTGATCGACGAAATCGGCCGGCCCCGTCTCTATCTGGAAATCGCCAACACCAGCAAGCAGGACATCGCGCTGGCGCCGCAGGCGGCCATCCGCGTCTACGCGGGCGCGCGCGAATTGCGGCTGCATTCCGCCTGGAAGCTGCCGGACCGCCTGTACCCAGGCGAACGGGTTCCCCTGGAACTCTCGGGCGAAGCCTTTGGGGATTTCACGGAATTCAAGGCGGACTGGCGGCCCGCCCGGCGCGAAGCCCTGCCGGGCTCCCGGCCGCGCCTGGAAGTCGTGCTCGACCGCACCGAGGCCAGGATCGGCACGGGCACGCTGAACTTCACGCAGCGCTTCCGTTACAAATACGTCATCGTCCAGGGCAGAATCCGCAACGACGATACCCGCCCGGTGGACCGCGCGACGCTGTGGGCGACGCTGTACGACGACCGCGGCCAGCTCACGGGCGCCGTCGCCAAGGAAATCCGGCTGCCGGGCCTGAAGCCCGGCGACAGCGCGCCCTTCGAGCTCAACGTCAATCAATACGGCGCCAATTTCACGCGCGTGGCCATCGTGTGCGATGCGCCCGCGCCCTGAACCGGACGGACGGCCGGGCGCGCCGTTGGAGGTGCGCAACAACGCTGCCGCAAGTCTTATATAAGATATAAGACGTTTGCTCCCAGCCCCGTCTTGCTTCTACAATTCCTGCCACAACCTTTCTTCCAACCCGACTTTTGAGCAGGCCTCACATGCTGGAAACTTATCGCCAACACGTCGCCGAACGCGCGGCCCTGGGGATTCCTCCCCTGCCCCTTTCGGCCAAGCAAACCGCCGAACTGATCGAACTGCTGAAGAACCCGCCCGCCGGCGAGGAGCAGAACCTGGTCGAGCTGCTGACCCATCGCGTGCCGGCCGGCGTGGACGATGCCGCCAAGGTCAAGGCCTCCTACCTGGCCGCCGTGGCCCTGGGCAAGGAAGCGTGTCCGCTGATCAGCCGCGCCAAGGCGACGGAGCTGCTGGGCACCATGCTCGGCGGCTACAACATTGGCCCGCTGATCGAATTGCTGGACGACGCCGAAGTCGGCGCCATCGCCGCCGAGGCGCTCAAGAAAACCCTGCTGATGTTCGACGCCTTCCATGACGTGAAGGAAAAGGCCGACAAGGGCAATGCCAACGCCCGCGCCGTGCTGCAAAGCTGGGCCGACGCCGAATGGTTCACCAGCCGTCCCGAGCTGCCCGAGAGCCTCACCATCACCGTCTTCAAGGTGCCGGGCGAAACCAACACGGACGACCTGTCGCCCGCCCCGGACGCCACCACGCGCCCCGACATCCCCATGCACGCGCTGGCCATGCTGAAGAACAAGCGCGAAGGCGCGGCGTTCGAGCCGGAAGAAGACGGCAAGCGCGGCCCCGTGAAATTCATCGAATCGCTGAAGGAAAAGGGCCACCTGGTCGCCTACGTGGGCGACGTGGTGGGCACCGGCTCCTCGCGCAAGTCGGCCACCAACTCGGTGCTGTGGTTCACCGGCGAAGACATCCCCTTCGTGCCGAACAAACGCTTCGGCGGCGTGTGCCTGGGCGGCAAGATCGCCCCCATCTTCTATAACACCATGGAAGACGCGGGCGCCCTGCCCATCGAGCTGGACGTCTCCAAGATGGAAATGGGCGACGTGATCGAACTGCGCCCGTACGAAGGCAAGGCGCTGAAGAACGGCGACGTCATCGCCGAGTTCCAGGTGAAGTCCGACGTGCTGTTCGACGAAGTGCGCGCCGGCGGCCGCATTCCGCTCATCATCGGCCGCGGCCTGACGGCCAAGGCGCGCGAAGCGCTGGGCCTGCCGCCCTCCACCCTGTTCCGCCTGCCCAAGGATCCGGCCGACACCGGCCGCGGCTACACCCTGGCCCAGAAGATGGTCGGCCGCGCCTGCGGCCTGCCTGAAGGCAAGGGCGTGCGCCCGGGCACCTACTGCGAACCGAAGATGACCTCGGTGGGCAGCCAGGACACCACCGGCCCCATGACCCGCGACGAGCTGAAAGACCTGGCCTGCCTGGGCTTCTCGGCCGACCTGGTGATGCAGTCGTTCTGCCACACCGCCGCGTATCCCAAGCCCGTGGACGTCAAGACGCACCACACGCTGCCCGAGTTCATCAGCACCCGCGGCGGCATCTCGCTGCGCCCGGGCGACGGCGTGATCCACTCGTGGCTCAACCGCATGCTGCTGCCCGACACCGTGGGCACCGGCGGCGACTCGCACACCCGCTTCCCCATCGGCATCTCCTTCCCCGCCGGCTCGGGCCTGGTGGCCTTCGCCGCCGCCACCGGCGTGATGCCGCTGGACATGCCCGAATCGGTGCTGGTGCGCTTCAAGGGCAAGATGCAGCCCGGCGTCACGCTGCGCGACCTGGTCAACGCCATTCCGCTGTACGCCATCAAGCAGGGCCTGCTCACGGTGGCCAAGCAAGGCAAGAAGAACATCTTCTCCGGCCGCATCCTCGAAATCGAAGGCCTGCCCGACCTGAAGGTGGAACAGGCGTTCGAACTGTCCGACGCCTCGGCCGAACGCTCGGCCGCCGGCTGCACGGTGCGCCTGAACAAAGAGCCGATCATCGAGTACATCAACAGCAACATCGTGATGCTGAAGTGGATGATCGCCAACGGCTACCAGGACGAGCGCTCGCTGCGTCGCCGCATCCAGGCCATGGAAGCCTGGCTGGCCGATCCCAAGCTGCTGGAGCCGGACGCCGACGCCGAGTACGCCGCCGTGATCGAGATCGACCTGGCCGACGTACACGAGCCCATCGTGGCCTGCCCCAACGACCCCGACGACGTGAAGACGCTGTCGGAAGTCGCCGGCGCCAAGATCGACGAAGTGTTCATCGGCAGCTGCATGACCAACATCGGCCACTTCCGCGCCGCGTCGAAGCTGCTGGAAGGCAAGCGCGACATCCCGGTCAAGCTGTGGGTGGCGCCGCCCACCAAAATGGACGCCGCCCAGCTCACCGAGGAAGGCCACTACGGCGTGTTCGGCACGGCCGGCGCGCGCACCGAAATGCCGGGCTGCTCGCTGTGCATGGGCAACCAGGCCCAGGTGCGCGAGGGCGCGACCGTGATGTCGACCAGCACCCGCAACTTCCCTAACCGCCTGGGCAAGAACACCAACGTCTACCTGGGTTCGGCCGAACTGGCCGCCATCTGCTCGCGCCTGGGCCGCATCCCGACCAAGGACGAGTACATGGCCGACATGGGCGTCATCAACAAGAGCGGCGACCAGATCTACCAGTACCTGAACTTCGACAAGATCGCCGACTACAAGGACGTGGCCGACGTGGTCGAGATGTAAGACGCGAACCTGCCGCCGGCGAGATCCGGCGGCAAGCCCGCAGCAAGGCCCCGGCGCGCGAGCGCCGGGGCCTTCTTGTTTGCCCGCGCGGGCGGCTACGGGAGAAAGGGCCGCGCTACCAGTTCCAGTCCGAGCAGCATGAGAAACAGCAGGAAGCAGCGGCGGAAAAGCGCCGGGCTGATGCGCGCCCGCAGCTGCTGGCCCAGCCGCATGCCGAGCAGCGCGGGCGCCACCGCCAGCACGGACAGTCCGAGCTCGCCCGCGCGGAACGCGCCGTGAACCATGAGGCCGGCCGCCAGCGCCGCCGTGGACACGGTAAAAGACAGGCCCAGCGCCTGGACCAGGTCGTCCTTGTCCAGCCGCAGCGACTGCAGATAGGGGACGGCCGGCATCACGAAGACGCCGGTGGCACCCGTGATGAGGCCGGTGAGCAGGCCGACAGCGGGAGACAGCCAGGGTTCGGCGCGTTCCGGCGCCGACAGCGCGGGCGAGGCCCACGCGCAGGCAGCGTAGCCGATGAGGGCCACGCCCAGCGCCAGGCCGGACCAGCGGGGATCGACCCGGGCCAGCATGGCCGAGCCCGCCACCGTGCCCGCCACGATGCCCGCCATCATGGTCCAGAGACGCCGCGCCAGGGCCGCCACGGAAGGGCCGGCGAGCAATTGCCAGACATTGGTCACGAAAGCGGGAATCACCAGCAGGGCCGCCGCCGCTGCCGGGGTCATCAGGGCGCCCAGCACGCCCATGGCCACGGTGGGCAGGCCCATGCCGGTCACGCCTTTCACCAGGCCGGCGGCGACGAAGGTGGCGAGCAGCAGCGCCAGAAGGGATAGCGTCGGTTCGTTCATGCCGGCATTTGAAACCCGCCCCACCTTTGGCACAATGTGGTTTTTCCGCTTTTGCCTTCGGCTCGACCGAAGGCAACCCAGGCACGGCCTTCCATGCGGCTCGATCTTTCCGACCTCCGTCTTTTCCTGTGCGTCGTGGACGCGGGCAGCATCACCCGGGGCGCGGCGCGCGCGCACCTGGCGCTGGCCTCGGCCAGCGAGCGCCTGCGCGCCATGGAGGACGACGCCGGCGTGCGCCTGCTGGAGCGCCGCCACCGCGGCGTGACGCCCACCGAAGCGGGAGACGCGCTGGCCCACCATGCGCGGCTGATCCTGCGCCAGCAGGCCCGGCTGCGGCAAGAGCTGCACGATTACGCGGAAGGCGCCAAAGGCACCATCCACCTGTATGCCAACACCGCCGCGCTGGCGGAATTCCTGCCGCCCCGCCTCGCGCCATGGCTGGCCGCCCGCCCGGGGCTGCGCGTGGAGCTCAAGGAGCGCACCAGCGTGGAGATCGTGGGCGCGGTCGCGGCGGGGCTGGCCGAGGCGGGCATCGTGTCGGACGCCGTGGACGCCAGCGGCCTGCAACTGCAGCCCGTGGCCCGCGATCATCTGGCGCTCATCGTGCCGCCCGGCCACCGGCTGGCGCAGCGGGCCGCGGCGGTTCCGTTTGCCGAGGTGCTCGACGAACCCTATGTCGGACTGGCGCCGGGCAATGCGCTGCAGGACCACATCGAAGAACACGCCCGCGCGGCGGGCCGCAGCCTGAAGCTGCGCATCCGCATGAAAACTTTCGAGGGCGTGTTCGACATGGTGTCCCATGGCGTGGGAGTAGGCATTCTGCCGCGGGGCCCGGCCGGCCGCCTGCGTCGACGCCATGCCTGCCGCGTGCTGGCGCTGTCGGACGCCTGGGCCCGGCGGCGGCTGTGCGTGTGCGTGCGCGACTGGGCCGAGGTGTCCGCGCCGCTGCGCAGCCTGCTGCGGCACCTGGGCGCCGCGCCGCCCGGCCTCGCCTGAGCGCGACTGGCCGCGCGGGCGGCTCCGGCCGGTACGCTTGCATACAATTGCGGCCACGACGCCATCCGCCGTCCGCATATGCCGGACGCGCTTACCTGGAGAACCGCAGTCCATGTTCCGGCACCTGGCCGCGCCCCTCGTTCTGCTCCTGTGCGGCTGCGCCGCCACGCCGCCCTCCGATCCGGAGAACCTGTGCGAAATTTTCCGCGAGAAGCCGGACTGGCACGACGCCGCCTTGCGGATGCAGAAGAAATGGGGCGCGCCGGTGCCGGTGCCCATGGCGATGATGTACCAGGAGTCGTCGTTCCGGCACGACGCCCTGCCCCCGCGCGATTACCTGCTGGGCTTCATCCCGTGGGGCCGCGTGAGTTCGGCCTATGGCTATGCGCAGGCCAAGGACGAAACCTGGGCCGACTACAAGCGCGAGGCCGGCGGCTGGACCTCGAGCCGCGACGATTTCGCCGACGCGATGGACTTCATGGGCTGGTACATGAACAAGACCCAGCGCATCAACGGCGTTTCCAAATGGGACGCCTACGGCCAGTATCTCAACTATCACGAAGGCTGGACCGGCTACCGCAACCGCAGCTACGAACGCAAGTCCTGGCTGAAGAAGGTGTCGCAGCGGGTGCAGGCGCGCGCGCAACGGTTCGCCGCGCAGTACCGGCAGTGCGAAGGCGAACTGACGCGCGGCGGCTGGTTCTGGTGAGGCGGCGCCGGCTTGCGGCGCGCGCAAAAAAAGGCCGGGCGGCCCTCGCGGGCCGGCCCGGCTTGCCGTTGCGCCCGAATGCGGTCAGAAGTCCATGCTGGCGCTGAACATGAAGGTGCGGGGGTTGCCGAGCACCAAGTAGCCGTTGCCCGGATAGCCGCCCACCGACGACCAGTAGTCGCGATTGGCGATGTTTTCCACCCGCGCGCGCAGGGTAACCAGGTGGCCGTTCACGTCCATCATGTAGCGCACGCCGGCGTCGAAACGCGTCCAGCTCGGCACCTTGAGCGTATTGGCGTCGTCGGCATAGGACGAGCCCGTGTAGACCATGCGGCCGTCGACCGTCAGCCCCTCGACGCCCGGGATATCCCATTCCACGCCCAGGTTGGCCTGGAAGCGCGGCACGCCGATAACGCGGTTGCCGTCGATATCGGAATCGCCGGTGGAGCGCTGCTTGGCGTCGAGCCAGGTCAGGCCGCCCAGCACGCGCACGCTGCGTGTCGCCTCGCCGTAGAACGTGAGTTCGACACCCTGGTGGCGATCCTTGCCCGATGCGGTGAAGTTGTTGTTGTCGTCATAGGTCGCGCGCGGCTTGTCGGTCGAAAACAGCGCCAGGCCCGCGCCCAGCCCGTCGCCCTCGTACTTGGCGCCGATTTCCTTCTGCTTGGAAACGTAGGGCGCCAGGCTGGTGCCGCCGTTGGGCACGGGCCTGCCGTTGGCCGTCTCGGGCGCGGTGTCGCCGGCGACCAGCGCCTCGATGTAGTTCGCATACAGCGACACGCTGGGAGCCACCTTGACCACCAAGCCCGCAGCCGGCGAATTGCGACTGCCGTCGTACGCGTCGTTTTCCTTGCCGGTGTTGTAGGCATAGCTGCGCGAGGACAGGCGCTGATGGCGAATGCCCAGCGTCAGCAGCACCTTATCGTCGAGGAACGACAGCGTGTCGCCGATCGCATAGCTGCTGGTGCGGACGCGGCGCTGCAGGCCGGGATCGTCCAGATCGTTGCCGCGCAGCGCAGCCGCGCTGAAGGCGGGCTTGTCGTAGGAGATGGGATCGTAGATGTTGGTCGGGAACGTGTTGGTGTAGTCCATCACGTAGGCGTTGCGCGTCTTCTGGTCGAAGAAGGCTGCCGAGGCGACGATTTCGTGTCCGACCGGGCCGGTGCGCAGCTTGCCGCGCAGGCCGATTTCGCCGGTGTCGATGCGGTCTTCGCGCGTGTTGTCGAAGCGGTAGAAGGTGCCGTCGCCGGTGCTGCCGTTATTCACCGTGACATTGCCCAGCGAGTTGGCCTCGTCGCTGCGGCGCATGCCGAAAGCGGCCCAGCCCGTCAGCTTGTCGTTGAAATCGTGCTCCGCCCGCAAAGTGCCGAACACGTCGCGTTCGTTGGAATAGGACCACGGCTGCGCAAAGTTCGAGCTGGCGTCGGGCGCGTCGGGCACGCTGGTGACGCCGCCGCCCAGCGTCACATTGGGCCGCGCCCGCTTCAGCTTGTTCTCCTGCCAACCGATGTCGGCCGACAGGCGCGTGTCGGCGGAGCGCCAGTCCAGGCCCAGGGCGAACACGCTGGTGCGCGAATGACCGTCGTCCACGGCGGTATCGCCGCTGGTCTGGCCGGCATTGAACCGGATCCCCGTGCTGTCGTCCGGCCCGAAGCGGCGGGCGATGTCGGTGGAGAGCTGGACCTGGCCGTTGTCGGTGATGCCCGTGGTGACGCGGGTGAGCGGGTCGTTGGGCGCGCGCTTGGGCACGAGGTTGATGACGCCGCCGATGCCGCCGCCGCCCGGCGCGGCGCCGGTGAGAAAGGCCGACGCGCCGCGCAGCACTTCGACGCGCTCGAAGAGTTCGGTGGCGATGTACTGGCGCGGCAGCAGGCTGTAGAGGCCGTTATAGGCCACGTCGTCCGAGCCGAGGATGAAGCCGCGGATGAAGTACGACTCCTGGAAATTGCCGAAACCGCGCGCCACGCGCACCCCGGGGTCGTTCTGCAGCACGTCGCCGACGCTGCGCGCCTGCTTGTCCTGGATCAGCTCATTGGTGTAGCTGGTGATGCTGAACGGCGTGTTCATGATGTCCTGCGTGCCCAGCACGCCGACGCGTCCGCCGCGGGCCACCTGGCCGCCGGCGAAGGGCTGGGCCAGGCCGCCGGCCGAGGCGTCGGCGCTGGCCTCGACCTTGATGGCCTCCATGGACACCACCGGCCCCTGGCCGGCACCGGATGCCGGCTGCGCGGCGGTCTGGCTGTAAGCGACGGGCAGGCAGCACGGCAGCGCGGCCACCATGCTGGCAAGGATTTTCATTTTCATATCGGGAGGTCCGCTTGCGCGGGATTTTCGTTGTGAAACCACGGAATCCCGATGGGTCACGCATATGCGACGCGGCCGTTGCCGCAAGCACGGCCACGGGGCTGTCAAGGCCCGATCGCCAAGGGGGCTTCTACTCTACGGGGCATGATACAAAAAGAGGAATCATTCTCATTGAAATTTCCAAGTGCTGAACATGTGAATGTTGCCCTCGGGCAACGGCCCTAAAAAACGAATGCCGGGCATGCCCGGCATTGACGAACGCGCCCGACGCGACGGTCAGCCCTGCTCCAGCCGCCATGCCTGCGGCGCGCGCCGCGGATCGTAAGCCTCGGGCGCCAGGGGTTCCAACGGAAAGAGCGGCCGCTCGCGGCGCCGGAAATCGAAGAGCGACCAGTCCGAACTGGTCACGCCCGGACTGTCGCACTCGACCAGCGCCGACGATATGGGCACGAACACGGGCCGGCAGTACATGCGCGACTTGACCAGGATGTAGCGCGCCTCGGCGGGCTCGAGCCCGACGCTGCGGAACACGCCCAGGTCCCAGGGCTCGTGGGTGCGCTCGGTGACGACCAGCCGGGCCGCGCCGATGTCCAGCACGGCGCTGCGCCCCATGCAGGCAAGCTGCCCCGTATAGGTGGGGCCGGTAATGCGGTATTCCCCGTTGGTGAGCGCGCGCACCGTGCCGCGCAGCACGACCGGACGCGCCGGCCGGCCGATGGATTCGATGGGCCGCTTGTTGCCGACCGGCAGCTCCACCTGCGCGCCCACGCCGGCGCGCGCGAGCGCGGCCACGGCTTCGGGATCGCAGTACAGCCCGGCCTGGATGCCTTCCAGGCCGGCATCGAGCGCGGCCATCAGCACGTCCATGGTGTCGCAGGTGCCGCCGCTCATGCAGTTGTCGCCATGGTCGAGCAGGAGCACCGGCTTGTCCGCGCCGCGCGCCAGTTCCCGCGCGCGGGCCAGCGATTGCGCAAGCGGCTCGCTGTGGTAGAGAAAGCCCTCCCTGCGCGCCCAGATCGCCGCGGCCATGTCTCCTGCGATGCGCTCGGCTTCTTCGCGGCTGCCGTCGGCCACCACCACCACGCTGAGGCAGGGGTGGGGAATGTCGGCCAGCCCGAAGCCCGCCAGCACCGACACGCCCAGCGCGCCGTCGGCCTCGGCCCGCCGCGCGGCCTCGACTGCCTCGCGCATGGCGCCTTCGTCCGTATTGCTGCGCAGGGTGTGCGAAACCAGGGGCAGGCGGCGCCAGGCCATGACGGGGCGGATGCGGCGGTCCATGGCCGCGAAGAGCAGCCGGCCGGCGTGCTCGCCGGTTTCGTACATGTCCACGTGGGGATAGGTCTTGAAGCTGACGATGACGTCGGCGTTGGCGATCATTTTGGCCGTGACGTTGCCGTGCAGGTCCAGCGCCACCGCGATGGGCGCGCCGGGCGCGGCCCGGCGCACGCGCTCCAGCAGGTCGCCCTCCCCGTCGTCCGTACCTTCCGCCGCCATGGCGCCGTGCAGGTCGAGCAGGATGGCGTCGCACCCGGGCGCGGCCGAGACGATGCGGTCGCAGATCGCCGCATAGGCGTCGGCCGCCACGCGGCCACTGGGATAGGCGGTGGCCGAGACGGGCGTCACCAGCTCTGCTCCGCGCGCCTCGGCAAGGTCGATGAAGGCCGACATGGCGGTGCGCTTGCCATGGTTCTCGGCATACGCGTCGGCGCCATACGTCGGGCCGGCCAGGCCGAAAGCGGAAAGCGGCGTGGGCACCGGCGAAAACGTGTTCGTCTCGTGGTTCATGCGCGCGATGAGGACTTTCATGCCCGGGCCTCCTCGGCGGCCTCGACGCGGCCGCAGCAGCGCAGCATGGCATGCAGCAGCACGTTGCAGCCGGCCTCCAGGTGCTCGGGCCGGGCGTCTTCGATCTCGTTGTGGCTGATGCCGTCCTTGCAGGGTACGAAGATCATGGCCGTGGGCGCGACGCGCGCCATGTAGACGGCGTCGTGCCCCGCGCCGCTGATGATGTCCAGCGAATCCAGGCCCAGCGACGCCGCACCGTCGCGCACCGCCTGCACCAGCGCGGCGTCGAAGGGCTGGGGCGCGAAATAGACCACTTCCTTGCACGACACTTCGAAGGCGCCGCCCTGCTCCAGCTCGCCGCAGGCGCGGGCCAGCGCGCGCGCCATGCCGTCGAGCGTGGCGTCGTCGGCCGCGCGCAGGTCCACCGTGAGCGATACGCGGCCGGGAATGACGTTGCGCGAATTCGGAAAGACGTCCAGGCAGCCCACCGTGCCGCGCCCGTGGGGCGCGTGGTCTTGCGCAATCCGGTTCACGGCGCGCACCAGGTCGGAGGCCGCGAGCAGCGCGTCGCGGCGCAGGGCCATGGGCGTGGGTCCGGCATGCGCCTCCTGGCCGGTGATGACCACGTCGTACCAGCGCTGGCCCAGCGCCCCCGCCACCGCGCCGATGACGATGTCCTCGGATTCCAGGATGGGGCCCTGTTCGATGTGGGCCTCGAAGTACGCGGCGGCCGCGCGCCCGCCCACGGGCTCGGCGCCGTCGTAGCCGATGGCCCGCAGCGCCTCGGCCACGGATACGCCGTCGCGGTCGCGCGCGGCCAGGGCGTGTTCCAGCGTGAAGGCGCGGGCGTGTACCCCGGACCCCATCATCACGGGCACGAAGCGCGAGCCTTCCTCGTTGGTCCAGACCACCACCTCGATGGGCGCCTCGGTGCGCAGGCCGCGGTCGCACAGCGTGCGCAGGACCTCGATGCCGGCCAGCACGCCGTAGTTGCCGTCGAACTTGCCGCCGGTGGGCTGGGTGTCGATGTGGCTGCCGGTCATGACGGGCGGCAGGTCCTCGCGCATGCCCGCGCGGCGCATGAAGATGTTGCCGATGGCGTCCACGCGCACGGAGCAGCCCAGTTCGCGCGCCCACGCGGTGACGCGGTCGCGCGCCTGGCGGTCCAGGTCGGTGAGCGCCAGCCGGCACACCCCGCCCTTGTCCGTCGCCCCGATGCGGGCCAGGTCCATCAGCGACTGCCACAGCCGGCCGCCATCGACGCGCAGCGCGCGCACGGCCTCCAAAGTCGTCAGTTCCATGCCGTTTCCTCTCCGTCTTGCGGGCGCGGCGGGGCCAGGGCGCCTGGATGCGCCCTAGACGCCCACGCCCAGATACCTGTCCTTGACGTTCTCGTCGGCGAGGAATGCCTCGTTGCCGCCCTCGTAGACGATGACGCCCTGCTCGATGATGAAATGCCGGTCCGCAAGCTGCGTGCAAACCTCGAGATTCTGCTCCACCAGCAGGATGGATACGCCCGCCTGCTTGATGAGCCGGATCTGCGCCACGATTTCCTCCACGATGACCGGCGCCAGCCCTTCCACGGGCTCGTCCAGCATGAGCACGCGCGGGTGGTTCATGAGCGCCCGGCCGATGGCCAGCATCTGCTGCTCGCCGCCCGAAAGCTGGCCGCCGCCGTTGCGCCGCCGCTCTTTCAGGCGCGGGAAAATGCGGTAGATGTCGTCCAGTTGCCAGGGCGAATCGCGGCGCATGCCCAGCCTGAGGTTTTCCTCCACCGTGAGCAGCTTGAAGATGCCGCGGTGCTCGGGCACCAGGCACACCCCCAGCCCGGCCACCTTGTGCGCCGGCAGCCCGGCGATGTCGCGCCCGCCGTAGCGCACCGCGCCCTGGCGCGGCGCGATCACGCCGGCGATGGTCTTGAGCGTGGTGGACTTGCCCGCGCCGTTGCGCCCCAGCAGTGTCACCACCGAGCCTGGCGGCACCGAGAGCGAGACGCCCTGGAGTATGTGGCTCTTGCCGTAGTAGCTGTGTATGGCGTCGACCTGCAGCAGCGTCATTGGCGTCCTCCGGTGATCATGTTGCCGAGATAGGCCGTGCGCACCCGCTCGTCGTCGCGGATGGCGCGCGGGGGCCCTTCCACCAGCACCCTGCCCTGCTGCATGACCGTGACGGTGTCGGAGATGTCCATGACGATGCCCATGTTGTGCTCGATGAGCACCACGGTATGGTCCTCGCGCAGGCTGCGGATCAGCTGCTTCATCTCGTCCAGGTCGTCCACGCCCATGCCCGAGGTGGGTTCGTCGAGGAAGATGGCGCGCGGCTGGGCCGCCAGGGCCATGCCGACTTCCAGCCGGCGCTGCTGGCCGTGCGAGAGCGCGCCCGCCGCGGTGCCGGCCTGGCGCGCCAGGCCCAGGCGCTCGAGCGCGGCGTCCACGATGCCGGCGAGCGCGCGCGGGCCCGAAGGCGGGCGCCAGCAATCGTAGGCCCCGGCGGGCTGCGCCCCCTGCGCGGCCAGGCGCAGGTTCTCGCGCACCGACAGATTGGCGAACAGGCTGGTGACCTGGAACGATCTGGCGATGCCGCGCTGCACGCGCTGGTAGTCCGCTTCGTGGGTGACGTCGATGCCGTCGAACACGATGCTGCCCTCGGAGGCGCGCAGCGTGCCCGTCAGGATATGGAACAGCGTGGTCTTGCCGGCCCCGTTGGGCCCGATGACCGAATGCACCGTGCCCGGCCGGACCGCCAGGTCCACCCCTTGCAGGGCCTGGAATTTGCCGAAGCGCTTGACGATGCCCCGGGCGCGCAGCAGCGGCCCGTTGTCCGAGGCGGTGCTCATGCGCGTTCCTCCTTGGCGGTCGGCGCGCGCGCTCCGCGCGCCGCGAGCCAGATGCGTTCGCCCAGCCCCCACAGCCCCTTCTGCATGAAAAGGCTTACCGCGATAAGCAGCAGGCCCAGCAGCATGAGCCAGCGCGGCCAGAGCGTGGAAAGCCAGTCCGAGAACAGCACATAGAAGGCCGCCCCCAGCAGCGACGCGAACAGGTTGCCCGTGCCGCCGATCACCGTCATGACGAGGATCATTTCGCTGGTGTGGTACTCGATGCTGGACAGCGGCGCGATGCCCGTCATGAGCGCGAGAAAGGCCCCGGCCAGCGCCGTGACCGCGCCCGAGAGGGCAAAGGCCGCGAGCTTGAAGCGGCGCACGTTGTAGCCCACCGCCATGGCGCGCGCCTCGTTGTCGCGGATGGCCAGCAGCGTGCGGCCGAACACCGATTCCGTCACGCGCAGCAGCAGCCAGAACACCGCCACGAAGCACACGGCAACGAAGGCGTAGAACTGCCAGGGCGAGGCCAGCGGCAGTTCGGCCAGGCCGGCCAGCGACAAGGGCGGGCGCGGCACGTCGAGCAGGCCGTTGTCGCCGCCCGTCAGGTCGGGCAGGCTGTAGGCCAGGAAGTAGAACATCTGCGAGAAGGCCAGCGTCAGCATGACGAAGTAGGTGCCGCGCTGGCGGATGGCGAACCAGCCCACGGCGGTCGCGGCCAGCGCGCCCATGGCCACCGCCGCCAGCAGCGCGAGCGGCATCGGCAAGGGCCAGCGCGTGAGCAGCAGGCCCGCCGTGTAGCTGCCCAGCCCGAAGAAAATGCCCTGGCCGAAGGACAGCAGGCCGGTAAAGCCCAGCAGCAGGTTGCAGCCCAGCACCGCGAGGGCGTAGATGAGCACTTCGGTCGCCAGGGACCCGGACTGGATGACCAGGGGCAGGCCGGCCGCCACGGCCACGGCCAGCGTCAGTTGGGCATGCGATTTCAGGCGCTTCATCAGCCTCTCCCCAGCAGTCCGTGCGGACGCAGCAGCAGCACCGCCGCCATCGCGACATAGATCATCAGGCGCGCGCCCTCGGGCCACAGCGTGCTCATCACGCTCTGCACCACGCCGATCAGCAGGCCCCCGGCCAGGGCCCCGCCGAAGCTGCCCATGCCGCCGATCACCACGATGACGAAAGCGATGCCCAGCGCCTCGATGCCCATGAAGGGCTCCACGCCCCGGATGGGCGCGGCCAGCACGCCGGCCAGCGCCGCCGTGGCCGCGCCCAGGGCGAAGATGAGGCTGAACATGCGGAAGACGTTGATGCCCAGCATGGAAACCATTTCCGTGGACTCGCTGCCGGCGCGCACCGCGCTGCCCAGCCGCGTGCCCTCGAGCACGTACCAGAGCGCCAGCGAGAACAGCGCGGTGAAGCCGATGACGAAGAGGCGGTACTTGGGATAGACGAAGCTGCCCCACATGACCACGCCTTGCAGCGAGGCGGGCACGGCGACGTTATCGCCGATAGGCCCCCACACCACGATGACGAGCTCCTGCAGCGCGAGCGCCAGGCCCACCGTGATGAGGATGTGGAACTCGTGCGCCTGCGCATACACGTGGCGCAGCAGCAGCTTCTCGGCGACCCACGCCAGCGCGCCCACCAGGGGCGGCACCAGGAGCAGCGCCAGCCAGAAGTTCAGGCCCCATTGCACCGCCTGGAAACAGAAATAGGCGCCGAGCAGGTAAAAGGCGCCGTGCGCGAAGTTCACGAAGCGCAACAAGCCGAAGACGATGGACAAGCCGACCGCCAGCAGGAAGTACAGCATGCCCACGCCGACGCCATTGACGACCTGGAGCAGATAAACGTTCATAGAAGAGCCGCGTGGGTTCCCGGAAAAATGCGCGGCGGCGCCCGCCGGGCGCCGCGCGGACGCTACAGTTTGCAGCCGGTTTGCGCGGGCGCCAGGAACGACTGCCCGGCATGGACGATCTCGGCGTAGTCGTCCTTGTCTTTCATGGCCTTTTTGGCCTTGCCCTTGAGCAGGTAATAGTTCTTCAGGACCTGGTGGTCTTCCTTGCGCAGGGTTTCGGCGCCGGTCAGGCCGTCGTAGGCCATGCCCTCCATCGCGGCAATGACCTTGGCCGGGTCGGGGCTGCCGGCCTTCTTGATGGCCTCCAGCAGGATGCGGGTGCAGATGTACGAGCCCGCCAGGCTGTAGTTGGGATTCCCGCGGGTTTTGTCGCGCGCCAGGGCGACCAGTTCCTTGTTCAGCGGCGAGTCGATGCCGTGCCAGTACTGCGCGCCGAAATACACGCCCTCGCACAGGTCGGCGCCCAGGCTCTCGAATTGCTCCAGGCCCGAGGCCCAGGCCACCAGTATGCTGCAATTCTGCTTCATGCCGAAGCTCACCGCCTGGCGCAGCGTGTCGGACGACTGGGAACCGAAGTTGAGGATGAGCAGCACGTCGGGCTTGGCGGCCATGGCATTGGTGAGATAGCCGCTGAACTCCTTCTCCGACAGCGAGTGGTAGCTGTTGCCCACGTGTTCGATGCCTTTTTCCTTGAAGATGTTCTTGGCGGCCGACAACAGGCCCTCGCCGAAGACGTACTGCGGGGTGATGGTGTACCAGCGCCTGGCGTTGGGCAGGCTTTCCAGCAGCGGGCGCACGGTCTGTTCGATGGCGCCGAAGGTGGGCACCGACCAGCGGAAGGTGGCGCGGTTGCAGTCCTTGCCGGTGATCTCGTCGGCGCCGGCCGTGGTAATGAATACGCCGCCGGCGCGCTCGACCTCCTTGCCCATGGCCAGCGACTCCGACGACAGGATGCCGCCCGCAAAGAACTTCACGCCCTTCTGCTGCGAGATTTCCTGGACCTTGCGCACGGCGGTGGCGGGCTTGCCCTCGGTGTCCAGCACCGTATAGGAAAGCGGCTGGCCGAGCACTTTGCCGTATTGCTCCAGCGCGAGCTTCATCCCCAGGTCGGCGTACTTGCCGTTGGCGGCAAACGGGCCCGACATGGGCACGGGGCAGGCAAAGGCGATGCCGCCGGACTGGGCGAAGGCGGAACGCGCGCTCCACAGCGCGCCGGGCAGCGCCGAAAGCGCGGCCATTTTCAAGAGATTGCGGCGATTCAAGTCTTTCTCCCTGGGGGGGCCGCGCTGCGCGGCGTATTCGACAGGGCCCGCGCCGCAGGGGCGGCCGGACCGGCGAGGTCTGCTCCTAGCTCTTTCCGCAACTGCCACAGCTTATATATGGTGACCGCATACCGCTCTCCTATTTATCATGATAAATAGGATTGATATGATGATCCGGTCTGTACAAAGCCACTGTCAATAGCGGGGTCATCAGGTATAACCCGGGGTCTTGGGGAGGCCTCGTCCGCCGGCGCGGGCAACGCGGCGGCCCATGCGCGCGAGTCGAATCGGGAGAAGCGGGATGGAATTCAAGATGCAGGACGCCTTCGAGGGCGAGAGCCTTCCGCAGCCCAAGCGCAGCGACCTGGTGGCCGAGGAGATCAAGCGCCTCATTACGGCGAAGAACCTGCGTCCGGGCGACCGCCTGCCCCGCGAAAGCGAACTGCAGAGCATGTTCTCGGTGAGCAAGAGCACCATGCGCGAAGCCCTGAAGTCGCTGGAGGTGCAGGGGCTGGTGAAAGTCAGCACCGGCCCGGGCGGCGGCGGCAGGGTGGTGGAGGTGCCGCTGCACCGCACCTTCCAGCTCATGCAGAACTACCTGTTTTTCAAGGAAGTGAGCATCGAGGACATCTACCAGGTGCGCAAGCTGCTGGAGCCGGAGCTGGCCGCCAGCGCGGTGCCCCACCTCACGGAGGCGCAGTTCGCGGCGCTGGAGCACAACATCGCGTGCTGCGATCCGGCGGCCGAGCGCATGGAGGATTCGCTGATCCAGCGCCAGGAGGAAATGAGCTTCCATGACATCCTGGCCGCCGCCTGCCCCAACCCGTTCCTGAGATTCAGCTGCGAGATGATCAATGAAATGATCCGGCAGCTCACGGTGTACGACAATGACATGCCGCTGGCTGCCCAGCAGCGCTTCGGCGCGGCCAACACGCAGTTCCACCGCGACATCCTGAAGGCTGCCCGGGCCCGCGACGCCGAAGCCGTGCGCAGGCTCATGGAAGACCACATGCGGGACGCCATGCGCTCGGTGACGCGCATGCACGGCAAGATCGAGGGCCGCCTCATCCTGGATTCGGAAATCTCGCGCCGCGGCCTGGCCCGCAAGGCGCGCCGCGCCGGCCGCGGCAAAGGCGGCTGAAGTCCGGGCGAGCGGCGCGCCGGCGTGCGCGCGCAACATCGGCGCGGGCTTTTCTTGGCAAAACGGACCGGACGCATCGCCCGCTGACGGAACTTTGACACGCCCGTTCAACTCTTATATAAGACATAAGAGTCGGTGGCGCGGCCGGACCGTCTCCCATAGAATGACAAAACGGCCAAAACGCCACAAAATGCCTGCTTTACGCGGACAAACACCACGGAGTCCATCATGCCGCACAACACCCTCGATACTCTCAAGAATTTCAAGATCGGCAATAAGTCCTGTCAGTTCTATTCGCTGCCGGCGCTGGGCAAGGCGCTGGGCGTGGATGTGCAGCGGCTGCCGGTATCCATCCGCATCGTCCTGGAGTCGGTGCTGCGCAACTGCGATGGCAAGAAGGTTACCGAGGAACACGTCCGGCAACTGGCCAACTGGCAGCCCAACGCCAAGCGCGAAGACGAGATTCCCTTCGTGGTGGCCCGCGTCGTGCTGCAGGATTTCACCGGCGTGCCGCTGCTGGCCGACATCGCCGCCATGCGCTCGGTGGCAGACAAGATGGGCAAGAGCCCCAAGAGCATCGAGCCGCTGGTGCCGGTGGACCTGGTGGTGGACCACTCGGTCATGATCGACTACTTCGGCACCAAGAACGCCCTGGACCTCAACATGAAGCTGGAATTCAAGCGCAACCAGGAGCGCTACCAGTTCATGAAATGGGGCATGCAGGCCTTCGACACCTTCGGCGTGGTGCCCCCGGGCTTCGGCATCGTCCACCAGGTGAACCTCGAATACCTGGCCCGCGGCGTGCACTACGACAAGAAGAACAACGTCTATTACCCCGATTCGCTGGTGGGCACCGACAGCCACACCACGATGATCAACGGCATCGGCGTGGTGGGCTGGGGCGTGGGCGGCATCGAGGCCGAGGCCGGCATGCTGGGCCAGCCGGTCTACTTCCTGACGCCCGACGTGGTGGGCGTGGAACTCAAGGGCCAGCTGCGCGGCGGCGTCACCGCCACCGACCTGGTGCTCACCATCACCGAAATGCTGCGCCGCGAAAAAGTGGTGGGCAAGTTCGTGGAATTCTGCGGCGAAGGCACGGCCAGCCTGTCGGTGGCCGAACGCGCCACCATCGGCAACATGGCGCCCGAATACGGCGCCACCATGGGCTTCTTCCCGGTGGACGAGCGCACCATCGACTACTTCCGCGGCACCGGCCGCACCGAGGCCGAGATCGCCGCCTTCGAAGCCTACTTCAAGGCACAGAAGATGTTCGGCGTGCCGCGCGCCTCCGACATCAACTACACCAAGCTGCTGACGCTGGATCTCTCCACCGTCGCGCCCTCGCTGGCCGGCCCCAAGCGTCCCCAGGACCGCATCGAGATCGGCAACGTCAAGAGCACGTTCATCGACCTGTTCTCCAGGCCCATTGCCGAGAACGGCTTCAACCAGCCCGCCGAGAAGCTGGAGCAGACCTTCACCACCAGCGCCGGCACCAAGCTCAAGAACGGCGACATCCTCATCGCGGCCATCACCTCCTGCACCAACACGTCCAACCCCAGCGTGCTGCTGGCGGCCGGCCTGCTGGCCAAGAAGGCGGTGCAAGCCGGCCTCAAGGTGCCCAAGCACATCAAGACCTCGCTGGCGCCCGGATCGCGCGTCGTGACCGAATACCTGACCAAGACGGGCCTGCTGCCCTACCTGGAAAAACTGGGCTTCGACGTAGCCGCCTACGGCTGCACCACCTGCATCGGCAACGCCGGCGACATGTCGCCCGACCTCAACGAAGCCATCATCAACAACAACCTGGTGTGCGCGGCGGTGCTCTCGGGCAACCGCAACTTCGAGGCGCGCATCCACCCGAACATCAAGGCGAACTTCCTGGCCTCGCCGCCGCTGGTCGTGGCCTATGCGCTGGCCGGCACCATCACGCGCGACCTCATGACCGAGCCCGTGGGCAAGGGCAAGAACGGCGACGTCTGGCTGGGCGACATCTGGCCCTCCACCGAAGAAGTCAACGCCCTGCTCAAGTACGCGCTGGATCCCAAGGCCTTCGAGGCCAACTACGGCCAGGTCAAGAGCAACCCGGGCAAGCTCTGGGAGAACATCAAGGGCGTCAAGGGCGACACCTACAACTGGCCCGATTCGACCTACATCGCGGAACCGCCCTTCTTCCAGGATTTCTCCATGACGCCGGGCGCCATGCCCACCGTCAAGGGCGCACGCGCGCTGGGCATCTTCGGCGACTCGGTCACCACCGACCACATCTCGCCGGCCGGCTCCATCAAGGAAACCTCGCCCGCGGGCAAGTGGCTGAAAGAGCATGGCGTCATGAAGGCCGACTTCAACAGCTACGGCTCGCGGCGCGGCAACCACGAGATCATGATGCGCGGCACCTTCGCCAACGTGCGCATCAAGAACCTCATGATTCCGCCGCTGCCCGACGGCAGCCGCTTCGAGGGCGGCGAGACCCTCTTCCAGCCCACGGGCGAACAGATGTCTATCTATGACGCCGCCATGAAGTACGTGGCGCAGGGCACGCCCACCGTGGTCTTCGGCGGCGAAGAGTACGGCACCGGCTCCTCGCGCGACTGGGCGGCCAAGGGCACCCAGCTCCTGGGCGTGAAAGCCGTCATCGCCCGCAGCTTCGAGCGCATCCACCGCAGCAACCTGGTGGGCATGGGCGTGCTGCCCCTGCAGTTCAAGGGCGCGGACAGCGTGCAGTCGCTGGGCATCACGGGCGAGGAAACCTTCGACATCTCGGGCCTGGAAAACGGCATCAAGCCCATGCAGGACGTGACCCTCACGATCACCCGCAAGGACGGCTCCAGGCAGGACGTCACCCTCATGCTGCGCATCGACACGCCCATCGAGGTGGACTACTACGAGCACGGCGGCATCTTGCCTTTCGTGCTGCGCCAGCTACTGGCCGCCTGACCGGCCCGCGCGGGATCCCGGCCCCCGCCCGGCTCCCGCGCCGGCTCCAGCATGCGCAAAGCGCCGCTCCCGCCCAGGCGGAAGCGGCGCTTTGCATTTGGCCGGGCGTTGCTGGCCGGCCCGCATTGGGCCGGCCCGTATTAGGCCGGCCCAATGCGGGCCGCCGATGCCGGACGGGTCAGTCCGCGAACTGGTAGGCGTCCATGGCCAGCGCAGCGTACGCGACTTCGTCGTTCAAGCGGGTCGCACGCGGACCGCCCGCGCCCAGGGCGACGTAAAACGGCATGAGGTGGTCGTCGTGGGGATGGGCCCGCGCGGCGCCGGGCGCCCTGGCCCGCCAGTCCAGCAGCGCCTGCAGGTTGCCCTCGGCCAGGTTGCGCGCGTACCAATCCTGGAAAGGCGGCACGTAGGCGGCCGGCGGCGCGTCCTGCGGCATGCGCACGTCGCGCAGGTTGTGCGTCAGCGAGCCGGACCCGATGACCAGCACGTCTTCGTCGCGCAGGGGCGCGAGCGCCCGGCCCAGCTCGGCCTGCCCAGCCGCGTCGCGGCCCATGTCCAGCGACAGCTGCACCACCGGCACGTCCGCCCCGGGATACAGGTAGCGCAGCGGCACCCAGGCGCCGTGGTCCAGCGGCCGGCGCGGATCGAAATCGGCGCGCAGGCCCTGCTGCGCGAGCAGGTCCCGCACGCGCCCGGCCAGCCCGGGCGAGCCCGGCGCGGCATATTGCAATGTATACAGCTCGGGCGGAAAGCCGCCGAAATCGTGCCAGGCCACTTGCTCGCCGCGCGTGGACAGGGCGAGTCCCTGCCCCATCCAGTGCGGCGACACCACCAGGATGGCGGCCGGCTTGCGGCCCTGCGCGCGGCTCCAGCCCGCCAGGGCCGGGCCGGTCCGGCCGGGCTCGACGGCCAGCATGGGAGATCCGTGCGAAACAAACAACGTGGGCCAGCGCATGGCGCTCTCCTTTCATTCAACAAGGCGGAAATTGTCGCGCTTGCCATTCAAGCAATAAACCACATATTTATCCATAAACTATTGCCGGAATAGGTTTAATATGGCGCGCCACAGCCGCGCGCGCGGGCAGGCAGGCCCTGACTGGCCGCGGGCGTTAAACTAGACCGTTGCACAATCTGAGACGCATCCCGAAGTCATGGCCCGATCCCGCAGTTCGTCCTCTCCCCGCCTAAGCCGCGAAGCCGCCCGCCTGGTTGCCCTTGCCGAGGCCCTGAACCGTTCGGGCAGCCGGGTGGAAGATGTGTACTGGGAAAACCTGCTGGGCGAGGCGATTCCCAAGCTCCTGAAGGCAGGCCAGGACGGCCCGCTGGAGGCGGCGCTGGACCACCTGGCCCAGAAAGACGTGGGCGCCTACGAGGTGCTGATCGAGCAGGCGGAAACCCTGTCCGAGTCCATGAAGCTCGAAAAGAACGGGGTGCGCTACGACCTGCTGCTGCTGGTGGCCCCGATTGCCGCCTGGACCCGTTACGCCATCCCGGCCAACGCCATTCCCGCCCCGGCGCAGCAGGCCATCGTGGCGCAATTGCACGGCCACGTGCTGGCCGCCGACACGCGCGTGGCCATGCTGCCCTGGCTGGTGAGCGTGGACCAGATGCCGCGCACCTTTTCCGAGACCTGGCAATGGCTGCAACGGCTGGGCTCGCACGCGCTGGGCGCGGAAACCGCCAAGCCGGCGCTCAATACCGAGGGGGAAGTCGCCAACATGCTGGCCGACACCCGCTACATCGTGGCGGCCGTGGCCGTGCCGGAAGGCGCACCCATCTTCCGCTGGCAGGAGCGCCCCGGCGAGGCCGACGCCAGCCGCGACGCCTGCCTGCAGCAATGGTCCGCCCAGGTCCAGCCCACCGTGGCCGGCCTGCTGCCGGGCTGCGGGTTCGAGATGCTGCTGCCCGACGCCTACTACGTGAGCAACCGCGAGGCCGACCGGCGCGTGCGCCCGCTGTCGCTGCGCGCCGCCGTGAGCTGGCTCGAAGGCGCCGTCAACCTGGAGCCCTCCCAACTGCGCGCGGTGGTGGCCGGCTGCGGCGAGGAACGCATCGACGAATACCGCATCGGCTTCACGGCCCGCAACAGCAACGACGTGTACTACGGCTGCGTCTGGCCCGTGTACGGGCGCGAGGAAGACCCGCCGGCCGACGAAGGCATGCCCGACGTGGTGGACGACATCGCCGCCCTGCTCAAGGAACTGGGCGTGAGCGAAGTGCGCCGTATTCCCGGCGTGCTGCCGCCCGAATTCTGCGAGGACTGCGGCGCGCCGTACTTCCCCAATCCGCTGGGCGAGCTGGTGCACGCGGAGCTGCCGGAAGACGCCGAAGCCGCCCCCGCCCACTTCCATTAAGAACCGGGGCCCGCTCCCATGAAGGCCGACATCTTCTGCCGGGTGGTCGACAACTACGGCGACATCGGCGTGTGCTGGCGGCTGGCCCGCCGGCTGGCGCACGGCATCGGCTGGCAGGTGCGGCTGTGGGTGGACGACCTGGCGAGCTTCGCGCGCATCCAGCAGGACGTGGATCCGCAGGCCTCGCGGCAAGCCGTGCAAGGCGTGGACATTGTCCGCTGGACCGAAACCCCGGCCGGCGACCTGGCGCCCGGCGATGTGGTCATCGAAACCTTTGCCTGCGATCCGCCCGCCGCTTTCGTGGAAGCCATGAGGCGCTCGCACCCGGTGTGGATCAACCTGGAGTATCTCAGCGCCGAGCCCTGGGTGGAAACCTGCCACGGCCTGCCTTCGCAGCGGCCCGACGGGCTGGTGAAGCATTTTTTCTTTCCCGGCTTCACCGACGCCACCGGCGGGCTGCTGCGCGAACCCGGGCTGTCGGCCGAGCGCGACGCCCTGCAGGCCAGCGCCGGACAGCAGGAAGACTTCCTGCGCGCCCTGGGCATCGCCGAAACCCATCTGGCCGCACGCCGGCAAGGCGGCCGCCTGGCGACGCTTTTCTGCTACCCGCAAGCGCCGCTCGCCGGGCTCGCGCAAGCGCTGGCGACCGATGCCCGCCCCACCCTGCTGCTCGCGCCCGAAGGCGTGGCCCCTGCACTGGAGGCGGCCTGCGCCGCGGCCGGCGGACCGGCGGCCGGCGGACCGGCGGCCGCCGGACCGGCGGTCGCCCGCGTGCCCTTCATGCCGCAGCCGGATTTCGACCGTCTGCTCTGGTGCTCGGACCTCAACTTCGTGCGGGGCGAAGACTCGTTCGTCCGCGCCGCCTGGGCGGCCCGGCCGCTCATCTGGCAGATCTATCCCCAGGACGAAAATGTGCATCTGGAAAAGCTCGACGCCTGGCTGGCGCGCTATCCGGCCCCGGAGGCGGCGCAGGCCCTGATGCGGGCCTGGAACCGCGCCGGCGCGCCCGACGACACCCGGGCCGCGCTGCAGGCGGCGCTGGCGCCGGCGGCATGGAACGCCTGGCTGGCCGCTGCCCGGCAATGGGACGCCGAACAGGCCTCGCGCCCCGATCTGGGGGACAGTTTGGCGGGTTTTTGCACAGAACTCGCCAAGAAACGCTAGAATAGAGAGTTTTCCGAGTTGTCCGTCCGGTTTGCGGCCGGGCCTCGAAATCATGACGCCTGCCGGGATGTGCATGAATCCGAAGACCCGGGGCGAGGCCGCGCAGGCCGCGCCCGGAACGCCGGAGTGTCCGATACGCCAGTCAGAGGCCCTCGGGCCCGAGGCCCGAAAGCGCTGAAGCGCCCGGGCCGCGGCAGCGGACCATGCTAGCGCGGCGAGTGCACCCATCACCCCCGGAGTTTTATCGATGAAAACCGCTCAGGAATTGCGAGTCGGCAACGTGGCCATGGTCGGCAAGGATCCGCTGGTCGTCCAGAAGGCCGAATACAACAAGTCGGGCCGCAACGCCGCTGTTGTGAAACTGAAGTTCAAGAACCTGCTGACGGGCGCCGCCAGCGAATCGGTCTACAAGGCCGACGAAAAGTTCGAAGTCGTGCAGCTCGACCGCAAGGAATGCACGTACTCGTACTTCGCCGACCCGATGTACGTCTTCATGGACGAAGAGTACAACCAGTACGAAATCGAAGCCGAAAGCATGGGCGATGCGCTGAACTACCTGGAAGAAGCCATGCCCGTGGAAGTGGTGTTCTACGACGGCCGCGCCATCTCGGTGGAACTGCCCACCGTCATCGTGCGCGAAATCACCTACACCGAGCCGGCCGTGCGCGGCGACACCTCGGGCAAGGTGCTCAAGCCGGCCAAGATCAACACCGGCTACGAACTGAACGTGCCGCTGTTCTGCGAAATCGGCGACAAGATCGAAATCGACACCCGCACGAACGAGTACCGCAGCCGCGTCAACTGATGCGCTGACCCGGTCCGCGACATGCGAAACGCCAGCCCTCGGGCTGGCGTTTTTCATTGTGCGGAAGCGGGCGGCGGCTATTGCAGCCGGTCGTCGTCGAAGAAGTCGGGCAGCGCCAGGACGTCGATGCCCTCTTCGGCCAGCGCTTCGCGCTCTTCGCGCGTGGCCGTGCCGCGTATGGGGCGGTCGTCGGCGTCGCCCTCGTGGATGCGCCGGGCTTCTTCGGCGAAGCGTGCGCCCACGTTCTCGGTGTTGCGCAGCAGCGCCCGCACCTGGCGCATGACGGCCGCCTGCAAGGCGGCCATTTTTTCGGCCTCGGTCGCCTGGGCGGGCACGGCCGGGCCCTGGGCGGGCGCTTCCGTATGCAAATGGGACACGTTCAGGCGCGGGGCCGAAAGCCGCTTGGTAATGGAAGCCGACGCACAGACGGGACACGTGACGAGGCCACGCGCCTGCTGCGCGTCGTAGTCTTCGTGCGAACCGAACCAGCCCTCGAAAACGTGGCCGTGGTCGCATTGGAGGTCGAAAACTTTGAGTGCCATGTCTTGATTATGGGGGAGAATGCCAAGAATACAAGGACCGCAAATCCGCGGCCCCGCCCCGGGCATCCTCCCCCTGCCGCGGGGAAGGTCTAGCGGCCCGCCCGCCTGCCGGCGGCCTGCTCCACGCGCGCCTGCTGGGCGCGCAGGGCGTCGATCTGGCGCTGCAGGGCCCGCAGCTGCTCGCGCGCGTCTTTCTGCTGCTCGGCCAGGGCGCTGGCGTCCTTGCGGGCCTGTTCCTGGCGGGCGGCCACCTGGGCTTCCTGCTCCAGGCGCAAGCTGCGGTCGGCCTGGAGCGTCTGCAGTTCGGCGGTGCGCGCGGCGAGCTGCTTCTCGGCATGGGCGTACTCCGCCTGCAGCTTGATGCGGCGGATGTCGACTTCGGCCAGCTCGGCGGACCGCGCCGCGAAGGCGCGGTAGGCGGATTCGGCCTGCTGCTCGGACTTGGTCTTGAGCACACGCCAGAAGTCTTTCTGTTGGAAAAGCGCCACGTAGTAGGCCAGATCATCGGGCTTGAACAGCAGGCTCGCGCCATAGACGCCGTTATAGGTCGTGCGCAGTTCGGACACCTGGTGGCGCTGGATGAGATCCTGAAGCTCGGCCACGGTGGTGGACGGCCGGGACGCCGGCGGCGGCGCGGGCGGCGTCACCGGCGCGGCGGCCGCCTTGTCTTCGACCTGCTGGACGACGGGCCGGTCGGCTTCCTGCTGGGCGCTGGCGCAAGCGGCCAGCCCGGACAGCGCCGCGCCCAGCGCGGCGGCGCGCGCCGAAGCGCGCAGGTATCGGATGCTCATGCTTTCCCCAGAAAAAATTTTCGCAGAACTATAGCAATATATGGACGCCCCGGCGCATGCGACGGGGCCGGTTCAGAACGCCGCATCTTCGGTTTCGGCCTGGCCTTCGCCCAGGCGCAGTTTGCGCATTTTTTCCCACAACACCTTGCGGCTGATGCCCAGCGCGCTGGCGGTGTCCTGGCGGCGCCATTCATTGGCCTGCAGCGCCGCCAGCACGCGCTCGCGCTCGGCGCGCTCGGCCTCGGTCAAGGCGGGCGGCGGCGTCAGCGGGCCAAGCCGCTCGAATATCCTGCCGATGCGATCGGCGTCCCAGCCCCCCAACTGGCGCTGGATCACGGCTACCCGCTCCGCCACGTTGGAAAGCTCGCGCACGTTGCCGTCATAGCGGGTGGCGGCCACCCGCCGCAGCAGCCATTGCGGCGGATCGTCGCGCACGCCCAGCCGGTCGAGCAGCGCGCGGAAGATCAGCGCCTTCTCCTCGCCGCCGCGCTCCTCCAGGCTGGGAATGCGCAGTTCGATGACGGCCAGCCGGTAGTACAGGTCGGCCCGGAAATCGCCGCGCGCCACGAGCGTGCGCAGGTCCTTGTTGGTCGCCGCCACCAGGCGGAAATCCACGGGCACCTCGGCGGCCGAGCCCAGGCGGGTGACCACGCCCTGCTCCAGCACCCGCAACAGCTTGACCTGCTGGTAGGCGGGCAGATCGCCGATCTCGTCCAGGAACAGCGTGCCCCCGCTGGCCTGCTCGAAATAGCCCTTGTGAGCCCCGACCGCGCCGGTGAACGCGCCCTTGGCGTGGCCGAAGAAATGCGCCTCGAACAGCCCCTCGGGAATGGCGCCGCAGTTCACGGCCACGAACGGGCCGCCGGCCCAGTCTGCGCGCTCGTGCAACAGGCGCGCCACGCGTTCCTTGCCCACGCCCGTTTCGCCATGAACGAGCACGCTGCTGCGGCAATTGGCGTACATGTCGACCTCGGCGAGCAAGGCCCGCATGGGCGCCGACTCCGCCACCAGGGGCTGGTTGCGCCGCGGCTGCGCGCGCTCGAATCTTTCCAGTTCGCCCAGCAGCTCGAACAGCAGCTTGCGCAGTTCGGCCGCCGTGAATGCCGGCGGCAGGATATGCGAATACGCGGGCGGGAAATAGCGCGGATCGCGCCCGCGCGCCTCGGCCGCCACCCAGATCACAGGCAGCGCCTGCGCCGACAGCCAGTCGTAGCCGCTGAAGCGCTGGTCGCCCATGACCGATACGGACACCAGCGCCACCGCGGGCCGTCCCGGATCGCGCGGCGGCGGGAAGGCGGTGCCCGCGTCGGCGCGCATCAGCGTGGCGTCCAGGCCGGCCAGGCAGCGCTCGGCGCGGGCGGCGATATCGGTAGCCCCTTCCCATACGTACACGTCGAACGCGTCGTGGGAGAATTTCTGGGTCATGTCACGCGCCCCCTCCGCGCGGAGTCTTTGCTTGCGTCATCAATACACCAGCCTCGGCCGGCCGCAGTCCACCGACAGCAGCGCGACATCGGTCTGGGCCACGTTCAGCCCGAGCGAATCCAGCACCTGCGCGAGCGCGCCCGACAGCGCGTCCAGCAGCGGGGTCAGCAGCGCGATCGCCACCGACACCACGCCCCCCACCTGTCCGGAGCCGTTCAGCACATAGGTGGACACCGCGCTCACCCGGCATTCGCGGATGGCGCCCGGCGCCACGAGCAGGCTGCACCCCAGGTCGGTGAGCGGCGCCAGCAGCACCGTGTTGAGCACATTGCCGACCACCTGCAGCGTGCCGCCCAGCACGCCGGCCAGGCCGCCGGCGACGATGCGCTGGCCGATCGCATCGAGCTGGCCCTGCGACCATTGGATATCGTTGACGATGGCTGAAACGGACCTGCCCGGATTCGAGCCTCCCCCGCCGACCAGGTTGCGCGCCAGCGCATCGCGCTGCGCGCCGGTCATGGGAGCGCCGGTCTGCGTGATGTCGCCCAGCAGGCCCACGACCAGCGTGTCCGCAAGGCCCGAGGCCAGGCCCGCCAGATCGATGGCGCTGGCGTTGACGGTCGCCGTGGACGGCGAAGCCGGCGGCGCCGACAGCGTGACGGGCACCGGCGCGGCGGAAGGAAACACCTCCAGCGTCACCTTGCTCGCGACCGGCATGCCCAGCACATTGAGCACGCGGTAGCGGTCGATGGCGCCGAAGCCGGCCTGCTGGCAGGCGTTGGAGGCGCTCAGAAAGCCGGCGGCCGACGCATTGCTGGACGAGGCCATGCCGGGAAAACGTCCCACGCACACGTTGGCCAGCGAGGCGGTCACGTCGATCGTGGCCTGGAGCGGCGCGGCGCAAAGCCCCGTCAGCGTGCCCGCCGACTGCGCCACGTCGATGACGATGGGCAGGTCGAGCTGCATGTTCGCCGTGGACGACAGCAGCCGTCCCACCAGCGGAATGTCCGAGGTATTCACGCGCAAATACACCCGCACGCCGGCGCTGACGGCCCGCGCGCCCACGCCACCCACGGCCAGCGCGGGCGGCTCCACCACGCGCGCCTGCGCCTGCAGGCCCAGCAGCGGCACATTCAGGCCCAGGTCGATCAGGTTGTCGCCGTTGGCCAGCACCAGGGCCGTCTCGATGACGTTGCGCGCATTCACGCGCGCCCGCAGCCCGGCCGCGGCATCGCCGCCGGAGAGGTCCAGGCCCAGCACGCCGCCGTCGCCGAACAGCCGGATGGGCCGGGTGAGCCCCGGAATCCGCAGCAGCTCGGTCACGGCGCCGCGCAGCAGCCCCGCCCCTGCCGTGGCCGTGTCGCCGCCCTTGTCTATCGCCGTGACCGTGGCCTGCAGCAGCGTGCCCAGGCTCAGGTTGTTCACCGCGGCAAGCTGCTCGGGCGTGCCCACGCCGCTGGCGACCGACAGCGGCAGGCCCAGCGCCTGCAGCAATCCCGAAGGCGTGATGTCGGCGCTGGCCGCGCCCGCCGCGTCCAGCACGTCGAGCTGCGCGGGCGTGGCCCCCGCCGTGGCAAGCAGTTGGGACAGCAGCCCGCCCTTCTCCAGCCGCAGCAGGCGCGAACCCACCGTGAACGCCGCGACGGGAGCGCTGCGCGTGGCGACGGCGGCCACCGACACGCGCGTGCCGTCGCCGAGCGCGCCGAAGAAGCTGGGCACGACATCGGCCAGCGTCCGGGCCACGACGACGCGCATGGCATTGGGCGGCTGGCCGTCGGCGGCGTCGAGCAGGTGCATGGCCGAAGCGTCCGCGCGCGCGGGATCCCAGACCTTGCATTGCACAGTAACGTCGTCCGCGGTGAAGGTATCGAACAGCGCGGGCAGGTTCGCCAGCGCGGCCCGGCGGCCGGCCTCGGCGGCGCGCGCGCAATCGCCGGCCTGGCCCATGCCCAGCACCTGCACGGCCGACAACGCGGCCAGGTCCGCCGCCTTCTGCATCTCGCGCCGCATGTAGAACGCATAGCCGAGCTGCGTGACAGCCAGCAGCAACAACCCCACGATCACCGCGAAGACCATGGCAATGGTGATGCCGCCGCGCTGGCGGCTGGCCCTGCGCGGTGCGGTTGCGGCGCGGGTTCTCATGCGACATTCCTTTCCGGGCTGGCACGTCCTAATTGGTATTGCGGGTGTCCACGCGCTTCTGGAACCATTCCGGCACGGGATGGGTGAAGCTCGCCAGATACCGGTCCCAGGCGGCGGTGGACACCGCGCCCAGCACGGGCAGCGCCGCCCCGGCGCGCCGCCCGTCGGCCTGGGCCGCGAGGAGGCCGCGCGTCACGTCGCCGAACTGCTCCTCGCGCGGCGCGCCTGGCGCAGGCTGGGGCGCAGGCAGCGGCGCCTGCGTCTGGCGCACCACCGGCCGGGCGGGCATGGCCGTCTCCGCGTCGCGGGCCGGCGCGGGCGCGGTGGGCGCCGGGCTGGCCGCGCCGGCCATGCCGCCGGTCAGCGGGGCCTGCGCCTGCGCGCGGGCCGCGCCAGCGGCCAGCCCGGCCGCGGCGGCAAGCGCCAGCGCCAGGCCGCGCACGGATCGCGGCGCGATCGGTCTGGAAGAACGGAAAGTCCGCATGGCTGCGCTCCTGTAAAAATGTTCAACGCCACATATTCAACGCGCGATCTTCAACGCACGATGGGCCCATTGCCCAGCCGGTCCATGAGCGGACTCATGATGGGCAGCCCCGGCGCCGGATCGCCCGCCGCCATCACCGGCCCGCCGGAAGGCGCGGCCGCCGTCTGGCGGCGGATCTCCTCCGCCAGGCTCAGCACCCGCAGGCGGGCCTCGCCGCTCAATTGCGCGCGCGCCATCAGCGACTGCGCGCGCCCGGTTTCGCCCTCCACCAGCAGGAGCACGGCCAGGTTGGCCTGCGCCTTGGCGCTGTCCGGCGCCAGCTCGGCGGCCTGGCCCAGCGGCACGCGGGCCCCGGCCGGATCGCCCGCGCGCAGCCGCGCAAAGCCCAGGTCGCCCAGGATGCCGGGGTCCATCGGCGAGAGCTGCGCCGCGCGCGCCAGATCGTCGGCCGCCTGCGCGTACTGGCCGCGCGCGCCGGCGATCAGCCCCAGCCCGTGCCAGCCTTGCGCCGCCTGCGGCGTGCCCAGCAGAGCGCGATAGGCCTGCTCGCTCTGCTCGACCTGCCCGGTCTGGCGCAGCGCTTCGGCGCGCATCGCGGCCACGCGCGCGTCGCTGCCGAACTGCCGCTGGAAGGCGTCGATATAGGCCAGCGAAGCGAAATAGCGTCCCTGGCGCTGCGTCTCGGAGATCATGGAGAGCATCATTTCCGGCGCGTCGGCCACGCGCCTGGCCTGCGCCGCATCTTCCTTCTGCCGCGCGAGCGCCTGCTCCTGCTGCTGTTGCTGGATCAGCTGCCAGGCGGTTTCGACGTTGTTGGTCTTGCAGCCGGCCAGCCCCGCCGCCATCGCCGCCATCGCCACGGCGGCCAGCCCGAGCCGGGCCGCGCAGCGCCTGCATCCGTTCTTGTTCGGCATCACATTCCTCCCAGGCGCGACAGGCCGCGCGCCACGGCAATGAATCCGGCCCCGCCGGTCACGATGAGCAGCGCGGGCAGCAGGGTCACGATCATGACTCCGGTCATTTTCACGGTGGTCTTGCCGACCTTCTCCTTGAGCTCCATGCGCCGCTTCTCGCGCAGGCGCTCGCCGAACCGCTGCAACGGCTCCTGGACGGCGCCCCCGTGCTGGTCCACCTGCGCGATCAGCCGGCAGATGGCGGAAATGTCGTCGTTGCCGAAGCCGCCGGCCAGCCTGGCCAGCGACTGCTCGCGCGTGCGTCCGCGCGCATACAGCCCGGCCGCCAGCCGGAACTCGTCGGTCAGCACCGGCAGCACATGCGCGAACTCCGTCACCAGAACCTGCAGGCTCTGGTCCACCGACAGCCCCACGCCTTGCAGCAGGCGCAGCAGGTCGATGAACATGGGCAGTTCTTCGGCCGCCTCGCGGCGGCGCCGCGCAACGCGGCGCCGCACGATCCATTTGGGCAGCATGCAGCCCAGGCAGAACGCCACGAAAGCCGCCGCGACCACGCCCGCGGGGCCGTGGCCCAGTCCGCGCCCCAGGCCGAACGCCACGGCCGCTGCCGGCAGCAGCAATGCCAGCGCGGCGCGCGCGGCCACGAAGCGGGCGCGCGCGATCGGCGGGCTGGCATAGCCCGCCAGGTCCAGCAGCTTGCGGTCTTCCGCCGCCAGCAATGCCTCGGCGTAGCGGCCCGTGCTCAGGCGCTTGCCGAACGCATCGGCGGCGCGCGCCGCGAACGCCAGCCTCCCGCCGCCGCCCGCGCTGCCGGCGGTGTCCGGGGCCGCCCGGCGGCTGCGCGCCGCCAGCGCGTCGTCCACGAGCTGGCGGGTCCGGTCCTGCTCCCGCAGCCGGCGGAACAGGGACGCCGCCAGGACCAGGAGCGCGGCCGCCGCCAGCAGCAGCGCCAGGCCCAGCAGCGTCGCGGGAGATAGGTGCGCTATCGCGGCCATGGTTTCCCTTTCCCCTAGATTCCCCTGACCATGCGGTACAGCCAGTACGAACCGCCGATCTGCAGGCAGATAGCGATGACCAGCATCCGGAAACCGGCCGGATCCCGCCACAGGCCCATGAAAAGATCGTTGTTGGCCGCCATGATGAAAGCGCCCACGGCCAGCGGCAGCAAGGCCAGTATCCACGCCGACATGCGGATCTCGGCCGAGCTCGCCGACAGCTCGCTGCGGGCCTGGCCCACATCGCGCATGAAGGCCGCGATGCGCTCCAGCACCTGGTCGCTGCGGCCGCCGAAACGCTGGGCGATGGAAACCACGGAAGCCACCACGTACAGCTCTTTCATGCCGTACATGCGCGACACGTGGACCAGCGCCTCGTCCAGCTCCCAGGCGGAGCGGCTCAGGCCGGCCGCGGTGGCCACGACTTCGCGCAACGGCGTTTCGGCCGCCTCGGCCGCCGTCTGGAAAGCCGACGCCATGCTGTTGCCGATGGTGACCAGCCGCACCACGTTGTCCAGGAAGGCCGGAAGCTGCGCGGCCATGCGCCGCATGCGCTTCTCGCCCTTGAGCCAGAGCGTGAAATACGCCGCGACCGACAAGGCGACCAGCGCCACCGCGCCGGACAGCGGTCCCAGCAGCAGCCAGGCCAGCAGCGTGCCGGCGGCAACCGGCGCGGCCAGCCTGCCGTAGAACGCCGGGCTCTGGCGTACGCCCGCGCACAGCAGCAGCCTGTCCCATCCCGCCAGGCCCGAGCGCATCGGACGCGCATTCCGCGCGAACGGCGTGGTCCCTTCCGCGGACGCGGCGCCCGGATTCAGCCGCTTTTCGAGAAAGGCCGAGCTGGCCTCGCGGCGCGCGCGCTGTTGCGCGTGCCGCCACAGCAGCAGCGCGGCGAGCATCGAGACGAGGGCCAGGCCGCCCAGCACGTAAGCCAGCATCGTCATCGCCTCCGGCTCCAGAATCCGCCTCCGCCGCCGTCTTCGGGCCCGTCCGCGGCCGCGCCGTCCGGCTTGCGCGGCTCGGTGCGCAAGCGGGCCAGCTTGGGCGTGTGCGGATGTATGCCCAGCCATTTCCAGCGGTCTTTCTCTTCGCCTTCGGGACAGACATAGGCTTCGTGCCGGTACAGCTCCTGCGTCGAGATGACGTTGTCGCCCATGCCCGTGACCTCGGTCACCGACAGCACGCGGCGCTTGCCGTTGGACAGGCGCCCGATCTGCACGATGAAATCCAGGGCGCTGGCGATCTGGCGCCGCAGGCTGTCTTCGCTGCCCTGGAAACCGGCAAAGCCGGCCAGCATTTCGATGCGGTAGAGGCATTCGCGCGGGGAATTGGCGTGTATGGTGGCCATGGAGCCTTCGTGGCCGGTATTCATGGCCTGCAGCATGTCCATCACTTCGGCGCCGCGGACTTCCCCCACCACCACGCGGTCCGGACGCATGCGCAGGCTGTTGCGGATCAGGTCGCGGATGCTGACGGCGCCGGCGCCGTCGAAGCCGCCCTGCCGGGCCTCCAGCCGCACCACGTGCGGATGATTCAGCGACAGTTCGGCCGTGTCTTCCACCGTCACCACGCGCTCGGTTTCGGGTATGAAGAAGGCCAGCGCGTTGAGCAGCGAGGTCTTGCCCGAACTGGTGCCGCCGGAAACGAGGATGTTGCAGCGGTTGCGCACGGCCTCGCTGAGCAGCCGGTGGATTTCCCCATCGAAGGTGCCGAGGGCGAGCAGGTCGGCGGGCTTGAGCGGATCCTGGCGGAACTTGCGGATCGACACCATGGGCCCGTCGACGGCCAGCGGCTCGATCACGACGTTGAGGCGCCCGCCGTCCGGCAGGCGCGCGTCGACCATGGGGCAGGACTCGTCCAGCCGGCGGCCGATGGGCGCGAGGATGCGCCGGACGATGCGCAGCACGTGCTGGTTGTCGGTGAAGTGCAGGCTCTCGCGCGCCAGCACGCCCCGCCGCGAGACGAACACGTTGTCGTAGCCGTTGATGAGTATGTCCTCGACCGACGCGTCGGCCAGGAGATCCTCCAGCGGCCCCAGTCCGGCCAGTTCCTTGGTGAGCGCCTCGGCGATGTCGCGCACCTCGCCTTCGTTGACGGGCAGGCGCCTCAATCGCACGAAGCTGGCCACCTCGATGTCGACGAACTCCTGGATGGCCGACCGGGTCCAGCGGCCGAACTCCGCCCCCAGCTCTTCGATGCGCGAGAGCAGGTGCTCGTACGCGGCGCCCTTGACCTCGTGATAGCGGGCCGATGCGTGCGCGCCGCCTCCCTCGTCGCCGAACTCGATGGTGCCTGTCATGATCATGTCCGTCTGCCGTCCGTCGTTTGCCCGTGCCGCCGCACGTATTCCTTCCGCCGATCAATGAGCCGCCGGCCAGCGCGGCATGCCTTGCAACCAGGACGCAAGCCAGCCGGCGCGCGCCGCGTGCGCCTCGGCGCAGAGCCGGTCGGCCAGCGCCTGCACGCCCCGCACATAGATGTCGCGCTCGGCCTCTTCATGCAGCAGGCGGCCCTGGTTCGTGCACGTCATCAGCGCCAGCGTCCGTTCGGGCAGCGTGCCCACCAGCGCCAGCCCGAAGCGTTCGGCGATCTGCTGCGCCGTCATGCCGTAGCGCTCGTCGTAGCGATTCACCACCAGCCCCAGCCTGGCGCGTTCCACGTGCAGGCGTTCGAGGTCCTGCAGCAGTCCGGCCAGCGAAACCAGCGCGCCCACGCTCTGATCCGTGACCAGCCAGACGTACTGGGACACGCGCGCCAGCGCGGCGATGAACTTGGCATTGGAAAAGCCGCCCGCATCGGTGAGCACCGCGCCGCAATGCTGCCGCAGGCGCTCGAAGACCAGCAGCGAGTCCGCCAGGGATACTTCGCGCATCTGTTCCACGTCGCGCGGCAGCGCAAGCACGCTCAGTCCGCTGGCGGAACGCGGCAGCACCGAACCCAGCAGCGTGGCGTCGAGGCGCTTCAGGTTGCGGGCCGCCTCGGCGAAATGGAAATCGCCCTTGATGTTCAGATAGAGCTGGCAGTCGCCCACCGGCCACCCGAGATCGGCCACCGCCACCCGGGCGGCCAGGGGCAGGCCCTCGCCCGGCTCCGCCGCCTTGCCCGCGCGGGCGCCGGCATGCGCGCCGTGCGCCTGCTGCAGGCGACCCTGCACGATGCCGGCCAGGTGCACGGCAAGCGTGCTGGTGCCCACGCCGGGCCGCGCGCCCAGCAGCAGCAGGCTGCGCCCGGCCTGGCCCGCGTCGTTGCCGCCAGGCGCGGCCATCAGGCGGCGCGCCACCTGCCGGGTTTCTTCCGGCGCCGCGGCGGGATCGACGAAATCGCTGACGCCCGCGCGCAGCGCGGCGACCGCGCCCTCCGGCTGGCTCAGGCGGCCCACCGCGACGCGCGCCACCTCGGGCGCGGCCTGGGCCAGCAGGCGCACCAGATCCGCGGCCGCCGCCAGCTTGCCGGGCTCGTCGGCGCTGGGCGTGAAATCCACGAACACCAGGGACGGCGAAATCTCCGCCACGCGCCGCGCCAGCTCCTGCGGCGCGGGCGTCTCCTGCATCAGCATGCCTTCTTCGCCCAGCGCCTGCGCCAGTTGCGCCGCGACGGCATTGTCTTCGGAACAGAACAGGAAGCGTCTGGCGCCGCGCAGGCCCGCCCATTCGGATGCGTGTGTCTTCATGGCGCTCACCGCGAAAATCCCGGCATCTGCTGGCCGCTGGCCGGCCCCATCAGGTAGTACCCCCATGCGTTGAAGGCCGTGTCGGTCTTTTCCTGCCGCCCGCCCGGCAAGGGCAGCGCCACGCCTCGCGCGATCGGTCGCACCAGCCTGGGAGTCACCACGATGACCAGTTCCGTGTCCTCCTGCGAATAGTCCACGCTGCGAAAGAACGCGCCGATGATGGGAAGGTCGCCCAGCATCGGCACCTTGTTGACCAGCGCGCGCGTCTGGCGCGACACCAGGCCGCTGATGACGAAGCTCTCGCCGTCGCCCAGCTCGACGGTGGTGTCTGCGCGCCGCGTGCGCAGCGCCGGAATGATGGTGGAAGAATCGGAGCCGCTATTGATGACGACGCCGTTGGCGTAGTCCAGCTCGCTGGCCTCCGGCGCGACCTTCAGCGCGATGCGCTGCGGCGACAGCACGGTGGGCGTGACCGTCAGCCCGATGCCGAAAGGCTTGAAGGCGACGGTGACCGTGCCCAGTCCGCCCGACTCCGGAATCGGCAGCTCGCCGCCGGCCAGAAAGCTGGCGCTCTGCCCGGTCAGCGCGACCAGCGTGGGTTCGGCCAGCACCCGCGCCATGCCATTGCTTTGCAGCAGCCGCAGCCGGGCGCTGAAATCGTTGGAGTCGTAGAACAGGGAAAAACCGGATGCCAGGCTGGCGGCCCTGCTGAAACCCAGCGGCGCCGCGAACCCGTCAGGCGTGGTCGAGCTCGTGCCGCCCCAGGGGCCATGGCCGCCCGAGAGGCTGATGCCGGCCTGCTTGAGCACCGAACGCGACACCTCCACCACCTTCACCTCGACCTGCACCACGCCGCCGCTGCCTGCGGTGGAAACGTCGACCACGTTCTTGGCGCCTCCCGCGGCGGCGGCCGCCGCCGCCGCCGCCGCCCGGTGCGCCAGCGGCGTGTCGGCATGCCCGGAAACCAGCGCGGCGCCATCGGCCACGTCCACTTGCGCGCCGCCCGCCACGCCGCGGCTGGCCAGCGCACCCTGCATCGCGCCGATGACGCGCACGGTCCAGACCTGCGGCGTTCCGCCCTTGCCGCTCCAGACGCGCAACTGGGTCAGGCCCGGCTTCTTGCCGAAGATCAGCACGGCTGGCGCGCCGCTGGCGCCCGCCAGCACCTTCACGTCGGCCACGTCGGGATCGCCGATGCCGATGCGCGACGGCGCGCCGGACAGCGGCAGCGTCTGCTGGGACCGGGCCGGCAGGACGATCGTGGCGGTGGCCGGCATCCCGGTGGCCGGCACCCCGGTGGCCGGCGCGCCGGCGGGCTGGGCCCTCGGAGCCCCTGCACAGGCCGCCGCGAGGATCATCCCGACAACGACACGGATTGAAATGGACGGCTTGTTCATCATCTGTTCTGGACACCGGAAAATCGCAGGAAGGCGGGCCGCGCAGGCGGCGCCGGTCAGTAGCGCACGCGTTCGGATTGCCCTCCACGCAGGATTTCGACACTGCGCCCAGACCTCGCCGTGGCGGCCGCGGCGGGCCGCGGCGCGTCGGCGGCGCCATCGAGCTGAGCCAGGCTGTCGCCGGCGTAGGCGCGGTTGAGGCCGTCGCCCAGCGCGGCGCGCTGGGCGGGCGACAGATCGGGCCGGCCCGGCAGCACGGGCTGGCGCGCCGCGAACAGCGTCACGTCAGGCTGGCCGTCGTCTCCCGCCGGCCGCAGCGCCAGCCGCAGCCGCCCCGAGCGGGAAGCCAGCAGCAGACTGTTCACGTCGGCGACCGGCATGGCCAGCACCGCCGTGCGCGGCACGGGCGCAGCGCCGCCCTTGGCCGGAACGCCGGGATCGGGCCGCCCCAGGGCGGCATCTCCGTATGCCAGCACGCGCACGCCGGCCTGCAGCAGGCGCGCCTGCGTTCCCTTCACCTCGGCGCCCTTGTCCAGTTCGAAAAACACGTCCACGGTGTCGCCCGGCGCGACGCGGTTGCCGACGCCGGCAACCTCGTCCACCGCCACCGCCACGGCGCGCTCGCCGTTCTTGAGCTGGCGCGACAGGCCGCGCGCCAGCATCGAAGGCAGCAGGGGCTCGCCCTCGCCGATATCCACACGCGCCACCTCGCCCTCCAGCGCGCCGGCTTTTCCGAAAGCTCCCTGAGGCACGGCCGGCCAATGCGCCAGCGTCAGTTGCGCCGCCTCCAGGCGCGAACCCGCCGGGATCGGCCGGGCCGCCACGATGACCGGATGCAGCGCGCCCGCCGCCTCGGGCGCCGGCGGCGGCGCCTGCTCAGGCAGGGCGGCCGCGGGAACCGTCTCGGGCCGCACGGACAGCAAATGCCAGGCTGCGCCGGCCAGGCCCAGGCCCGCAATCAGCAACAACACCGCGATGATCTTGCTCAGGCTGCTCATGGTGTTCCTTGAGACACTTGCACCACCGCCCGGGCGCCCATGCGCTCGGGAATCCAGTTGCCCCCGCCGGGCAGCATGGACAGGAATCCCTGCGCCGTGGCCAGCAGCGGCCACTGCCGCACGCTGTAGCTCAGCGCCACGGTGGCGCAATCGGCGGCCTGTCCGCCGGACCCGGCCCATGCGCAGGGCGCGCGCGTAACGCGGCAGTCCACCGAGGTGTCGGACCCGAACACCGCCAGCGCCGCGCCGCAGGTGCGCGCCGCCGCGTCCGGAGCCTCGTCGAGCTGCGCCTGCACCGCGGCGCGCGCGCCTTCGGAGGCGGCCGCGGCCAGCTGCTGCTGGAGCCAGAAGATCAGCCCCAGCCCGATGATCGCGAACAGGAACATGAAGAGCGCCATCAGCACCAGCGAGAATTCGAGCGCGGCCACGCCGCGCTGCCTGGCGCGAAGCGCCGGAATGGGCCGGGGAAGAGCGGCGGCGCCCATCTCACTGCCCCCCATCCATCGCGCCGCCGAGCCGCACCAGGGCGCGCGCGCGCAGCACCAGGGAATCCGGAACCAGCGCCTGCCCCAGCAAGGGCAACACGGGTATCAGCGGATGCGCGCCGTAGGCATACGACACCGTGACTTCGGCCTGGTCCTGTTCCAGCGCATGGCCGCTGCAGGCGCCGCCGCCGCTGGCCTGGAGCAGTCCGCCGCTGCCGCACACGGCGACGGCCACCGGCGCCGCGGACAGGGTGGCGATCCAGGCCGACAGATCGAGCGCCGCGTCGCGCGCCGCCTGGGCGCGCGCGTCCAGCGCGTCCAGCGATGAGGCCCCCTCCTGCCATTGCAGCATCCGGCGCGCGCCATCCTGCGCCGCCAGGTTGACGGCGTGCTGCGCGGCGAAGACGAAGCCATAGGTCAGGATCCCGTAGAGCACCACGAAGAACACCACGAATACCAGGCCGAATTCGAGGGAATACACGCCGCGCTGAGCGCGGCCGCTCCCAGATAGGCCGCGTAGGGAATCTGCGCCGAACGGGGCGCCGCGCGCACGGCGGGCACCGTGCGCCAGGCCAGCGAGTGCAGCCCGGCCAGCAGGCTCGCGAACAGCAGCGTCAGCGCCAGCGGCGCCAGTCCGAGCGCCAGGCCGATGACGGCCATGGCCTTGATGTCGCCCGCCCCCATCAGCCGGCGGCGCCAGAGCGGCAGAAAGGCGGCGGGAAACAGCGCGCCGGCAGCGGCCTGCGCCCAGCCGGGCCACGATGGCGGATACGCCCAGCCCTGAACCAGCAGGGCCGCCAGCAGCCACAGCGCCTGCGCGCACAGACCGGCCGCCACCCATACGTTCGGCACGCGCCGCCGCCATAGATCGCAGCCGATCAGCACGCCATTCCAAACCGCGAACATTGCCCACCACAATACTTCCCCTGGACGCAAGCTGTCCCCTTTCGCTTTCGATGCGCACCGCTGCTGGCGCAGGCGGTCGCCGCAGCATTACGGTTCGAACGATTCGAGCTTGGTCTTGATGGTCGTGAACAGCGATTCCAGGCCGTCGGTGAGATAACCGATGGCCACGACCAGGGCAACCGCGATGAGGCCGGCGATCATGCCGTATTCGAGCGCGGTAATGCCGTCCTCGTCTTTCCAGAACTGAACAAATCTGCCTTTCATAGCGAACTCCGTCGGTTTCGATTGATCTGGGATGGACGGAACAGAACCGTCCTGGTCCCGCTACAGCCTCGATCCGGCCTGGCAAGCCGGATCGGGAACGGGATGGGTTGCGCCCGGCGGCTGGACGGCCGGGTCGGTATTCAGATCGATACGCTGCGCGAATCTCTTTCGAAAACGTCCGGACGCGCGCGCCATGCGCAGGCGCATGGCGGAAACCGCGGCCGCCGGCGCCGCGGGAAAGACCATGGCAGACAAGGCGGCGCGAAGGCCCGCAACCGGAAACGAGAGCATCCCCAGCCCTTCATGAAACGCGAGAGGCGCGGCATCGCCCGGATTCATGTCTGCTCCTTGCTCGGGTTGCCCCATCCTGCTGATGCAATGGCCCGACACCCGCTTCGGGCCGGTTTCGCCAGGTTCCGGCACATTATTTCAAATGTAATTGGATACTTTTTTATAGTCTCAACTACTACGAATTAATACACATCAGGGTTTATACGGATAAAGGCCATGAGTACGCTTCATTATGTAACGCATATCGATTGATCTGCGAAGAATTGCAAATAGGGCGGCATGATGGGGTATGTTGTCTTGGTTTTTGCAGCAATGAATAATAAATTGATATATAAAATTATTTAAACGGATTATCGGAAACTTATTGTCATTTCCCTTTGGCGCGGCAATTATTACAATGTCAAACATATTCTTTCGTGCCGTCGCAGCGGCGGCCATGGTTCGGGCCGCCACTCCACTTCGACACGACTCGCCGCGCATGGACCGGATACCGCAGACACCACCGCATCCCGTATCGCACCGGCCCCGGAAAATCTCCGCCCGTTCCGCCGCGCTGCTTTCATTGGCGGCCGTGCTGGCTCCGCAGGCTTGCGCGCTGGCCGACGGCCCGCTGCGCGGCAATCCCGTCGATGCGCTTCCGCAAATCGAACACCCGCCGGCCGCCCAGCCGTCGCCGCCCCGCGTCCAGGTGCAGACGCCCGAACAGATTGCCTTGAAAGCCCGCCTGGCGCAGCGCATCGTCCCGCGCCACTTCGACGTCTCCGGCGCGCACGCCCTGCCGTTCAGCGAGATCTCCGCGCTGTTGGCGCCGCTGGCCGGAAAAGAGATCACGCTGGGCGAGCTCGTGCAGCAGGTGGACCGCATCACCCAGCGCTACCGCGACGCCGGCTATCCGTTGTCCTTCGCGCTGGTGCAGAACCAAAGCTTCGCCGACGGGCTGGTGGTGGTGACCGTGGTGGAAGGCTATGTGTCGGACGTGCGCATCGACGGCGATATCGGCAACGCCCGGGACCGCCTGGAGGCGCTGGCCGGCCCTCTGAAAGCCGAGCGCCCGCTGACCCAGGCCACCCTGGAGCGCGTGCTCAACCTGATGCGCACCGTGCCGGGCGTCAAGTTCACGCCTGCGCTCGACCTGCCGCGCCGCGCCGACGGCGCAACCGCGCTGGTGCTGGCGGCCACGCGGCGGCCCGTGGGCCTGACCGGCAGCGTGGCGGACCTGGGCACGGGCATGCAGCCCATTGTGAACATGGCCGCCAACAGCCTCACGCCGCTGGGAGAACAGGTCAAGCTGACCGCCGCCGTGCCGTTCAATCACGACGACGTCAAGTACGTGGCCGGCGAGATCAGGGTGCCGATCGGCAACGACGGTCTTGCGATGAAGCTCGACGGCTACCACTACGATGCGCGGCCCCGGGACGAAGCCATCGAGTCCCTGGGTTTCGAGCGCCGGGTGCGCAACGAGCGGGCCGGGGTGGCGGTGAGCTATCCCCTTCTGCTGAACAACACGCGCTCGCTGACCGGCACCCTGGGCGTCTACGCCACCAATTCACGCGACCGCTACGACGCGCGCAACAGCGATCTCTGGCTGCGCCAGGACGCCCGCGTGCGGGCGGCCAATGCCGAGCTGCGGTATGTCCAGGTGTCGCCCACGGCGTCTTCCGACGTCACGCTGGGCGTCTCCAAGGGCTTCGACACGGCCGGCGCGCGCAAACGCATCGACAGCAACTACGGCTACGCGGCCACCCCCGAGCTCGACCTGGATTTCACGCGCGTGAACCTGAACGCGCGGCTGGCCCACACCCTGCCCGCGGGGCTGGGACTGGTGCTGTCCGCCGCGGGCCAGTATTCCAGCAACGTGCTTCCCTCCTCCGAGCAGATCTCGTTCGGCAACACGCGCTTCGCGATGGGCTACCCGCAAGGCGAGCAAAGCGGCGACAAGGGCGTGGGCCTGTCGGCGGAAATCAATCGCCGCATCCCGCTGGGCTGGGCTTACCTGTCCAGCGTGCAGCCCTATGCGCTCGTCGATTACGCGCGCACCTGGTACAACAACGACGCGCTGCAGGAGGCCAACCAGCGCCACCTGTCGTCCGTGGCCATGGGCCTGCGGCTCACCGACGACAAGCGCTACCTGTTCGATTTCAACGTGGCCAAGCCGGTCGGCGCGCGGCCCGCCGGCGACGACCGGCGCGACTGGCGCTTCAACGCCAATTACTCGCTGTTCTACGACGCGTTCTAGGGCCGACACGCCCCGGCGCGCGGGCGGCGTTACGTAACGCCGCCGTAACGTTACGGGCCACATTGCCTGCCGAGGGCTCCCGCCGGCCCTGTTCGGCGCAAAAAAAACGGATTCGCAAATTTGCGAAAACCGCAGCAATTTCCCCATAAGCCGCTGATTTTCCGAATTTTTTCAAGCGCTCCCCGAAAGCGGCGGACAAAAAAGGCAGCATCCGAAAAGAATTGGCATGATTTATGCGTGGTGAGTCGTATCGGGACATTTCAGCGCCCGCTTTCCCAATGAGAGGAGCTCGCCATGCAATCCCCCCACGACACCCACCGCGTCCAGCGCATTCTCACCGCCTCCGTCCTGGCCGCCCTGCTCGCGAGCGCACTGGCCGCGTGCGGCAGCGGCGGCGGCCATCATTCGAGCGCCGCGCTCCCCGGTCTCGGCGGCGACAGCGGAACGGGCGGCGACAACGGCACGGGCGGCCCCGGCGGAAATGGCAACGGCAACGGCAACGGCAATGGCAACGGCGGCACGGACAATCCCGGCAACCCGACGGATCCGAACAACCCCGGCACCAACCCGACCACCACGGGCTTGCTCGAAACCACGCTCGGCAATACCGGCGCGGCGGTGGACAACGCGGTGCCGCTCAATCTGGACACCACGCTGGGCGAGCTGGGCAAGGCGCTGGACCCGACGGTGCAGCCTGTCGCCGATGCCGTCGTCGGCCTGACCCAGCAAGTCGGCGCCACGACGGGCCTGGGGCAGCCGGTGGACACGGCGGTGCAGCAGGTCGGCGGCGTGGTGAGCAACCTGGGAACGACGCTGGCCGGCACTGGCCTGCCCGGCGGACTGGGCAGCGGCCTCGGCGGCCTGGTGGACGGTCTGGGCAAGACCGTCGCCAGCACGGGCGGCCTGCTCAACGCCGATCCGGACAACCCGCAGCCCCTGACGGCGATCCTGGGCAACGCGACCCAGGCCGTGGGCACGCTCACCTCGAGCCTCTCCGGCGAGGGGGGCCTGCTCCAGCCCGTGTCGCAACTGGCGGGCGGGCTCACGGGCCAGCTGCTCGGCGGCCCGGTGAACCCGATCCTGGAGCCGGCGCTGGGCAACACCGGGCAGGCGGTCGATAACGTGCTGCCGCTGGGCCTGCAAACCCCGCTGGCCGGCGTCGGCGCAGCGCTCGACAACACCGTCAGCCCGATCGCGGGCGCCGCCACCGGACTGACGCAGCAGGTGGGCGCCGTCACCACGCTCGGCGCGCCGGTGAACGGCCTGCTGACGACGCTGGGCGGCTCGGTGAGCAATCTGGGCGGCACGCTGCCTGGCGGCGATGCGGCGGGCCTGAACGGCGTGCTGCAAGGTCTGGGCGGCGCCATCGCCAGCGCGGGAGGACTGGTGCAGGCCACGCCCGGCAATGCCAATCCGCTTGGCAATACGCTGGCCAACGCCACAGGCGCCGTGGCCTCGCTGACGGGCGGACTGAACGGCATAGGCGGCGGCAACGGCCTGCTCAGCCCGCTGACCGGCGCCCTGGGCGCGACCGGCGTGGATACGTCAGCGGGCGCCGCCGGCCTGCTGGCCCCGCTGGCCGGCGCCGTCTCCAGCGTGACCGCCGCGGTGGCCTCGGTGGGCGGCAACGCCGGCAATGGCGGCCTGCTCGCGCCGGTGACCGGACTGGTGGGCGGCCTGACGGGCGGGGCGACGGGCAACGGCGGCGGTCTGCTGGCGCCGGTGACCGGCGTGGCGGGCGGGTTGACCGGCACGGCCAGCGGCGGCGGCGCGGGCGGCCTGCTGGCGCCCGTGACCGGCGTGGTGAGCGGCCTCACGGGGGCGGTGGGAGGCGTGTCGGCGCAGGTCACCGCAGCCGATGCCTCGGCCAGCGTTTCCGCGACGGCGGGCGGCGCGGCTTCCGCCGGCGCGGGCGCGCAGCAGCAAGGGGGCCTGCTGGGCGGCATCCTGAACGGCGCGGCGTCGATCCTCGGGGGCGGGCAGGCCGGCGACGGCCTGCTGGGCGGCGTGGTCGGCGGGCTGGCCACGCGCAAGTAATCACGATCACGCGACGCAGGAGATCCCGACCATGCTGCACCATGATTTCATCACCCACTACGCGCACGCCAGCGCGCCGCAGCGCCCCTACCCCGACACGCCGCGGCCCGAGACGCTGCACGACATCTCGCAGATGCTCGGACGGCAATTGGCGGCCTACAGCGCGGCGAGCCAGTCGGCCCTGGCCCAGACGCTGGGCCTGCCGCTGGCCCAGGTGAAGGCGCTCGAGCTCGTGGTGGAATTCAACGCGCTGCCCACCGGCCAGCTCGCCCACCTGCTGGGGATCAGCGCGGGGGGAGCGACCGCGCTGATCAACCGGCTGGAAGCGGCGGGCTTCGTGCGGCGCAGCCGCCACTCGCTGGACCGGCGCATCGTCGTGATCCAGCCCGTGGAGGAAAAATGCGCGCCGCTGCTCGAGCAGCGGGCATGGATCGCCACGGAAGTCGCCATGCTCGCGCGGCGCTTCGATGCGCGCGATGTGGAAGCCGTACACGCGTTTCTCGAGCAATGCGTGCGCGCGCTGCGGTACGAAACGCAGATCTGGCTGGAGACGGGCGTGGCCTGGCAGTCCTGAGCAGGCCGCCCGTCTCAGGACTGCCCGAAGGCCAGGCGCGGCACCGCCGCCAGGAGGCGCCGCGTCATGGCTTCGCGGGGCGAGGCCAGCACCTCGGCGCACGGGCCGATTTCGACGATGCGTCCGCCGTCCATGACGGCGATGCGGTCGGCCAGGTACTCGACCACGCCGAAGTTGTGGGTGATGAAGAGATAGGCGATGCCCAGGTCGCGCTGCAACTCGCGCAGCAGATCCAGGATCTGGGCCTGCACCGACACGTCCAGCGCCGAGGTGGGCTCGTCGCAGACCAGCACCTTGGGTTCGACCGCCAGCGCGCGCGCAATGGCGATGCGCTGGCGCTGCCCGCCCGAGAACTCGTGCGGATAACGCGACAGCGTGTTGGCGGGCAGCCCCACGCGGTCGACCAGGCGGGCGGCAAGCGCGGCCCGCCCGGCCGCCGACAGGCTGCGCCGCAGCGATGCCAGCCCTTCGTCGAGGATCTCGCCCACGCGCATGCGCGGATCGAGCGAAGCGTACGGGTCCTGGAACACGATCTGGATGTCCTGGCGCAGGCGCAGCAGCTCGCGGCGGCCCGCCGTCAGCACATCCACGCCGCCAAGCAGGGCCCGGCCCCTCACGCGCGCGCCCTCGGCCAGCCTGAGCAGGGCCTTGCCGGTGGTGGTCTTGCCGCAGCCGGATTCTCCGAGCAGCGCCAGCGTCTCGCCCGCGTGCAGGCGGAACGACACGCCGTCCACGGCCTTGACCCAGGCCGCGACGCGGCGCAGCGGCCCTTTGCGCACGGGGTAATGCACTTTCAGATCCTGCACGTCGAGCATGACGGGGGCCTGCCCGTCCGCGGACGCGCCCTGCGCGCCCGACCCGCCGCGCGCCGCCTCCGCGCGGCGGCCTTCTTCGGTAAGCGGCGCGCCGCGCTTCTCGAAGGTGGGAATGGCCGCGAACAGCTGGCGCGCATAAGGGTGGCGAGGCGCGCGGAAGAATTCCTCGGCGCTGGCGCTTTCGACGATTTCCCCGCCGCGCATCAGCGCCACGTGATGGGCCACGTTCTTCACCACGGCCAGATCGTGGGTGATGAGCAGCACCGCCATGCCCAGTTCGCGCTGGATGTCGGCCAGCAGGTCCAGCACCTGCGCCTGCACGGTGACGTCGAGCGCGGTGGTGGGCTCGTCGGCGATGAGCAGCGCGGGCTCCGCGGCCAGGGCGATGGCGATCATGATGCGCTGCTTCTGGCCGCCCGAAAACTGGAAGGGGTAATCGTCGACGCGGCGCTCGGGCTCGGGAATGCCGACGCGGCGCAGCCAGTGCACGGCCCGCTCGCGCGCCGCGGCGCCGCGCAGCGGGGTGTGGGCCAGCAGGGTTTCGACGATCTGATCGCCCACCCGCATCACGGGATTCAGGCTGGTGGAGGGCTCCTGGAAAATGATGCCGATGCGCCCTCCGCGCACGCCGCGCATGGCGCTTTCGGGAAGCAGGTTGAGGTCCTGGCCTTCGAGGTCGATCTGGCCGCCCACGATGCGGCCCGCGTCGGGCAGCAGCCGCAGCAGCGCAAGCGCCGTCATGCTCTTGCCGCAGCCCGACTCGCCCACCAGCGCGAAGGTTTCCCGGCGCGAGATGGCGAGCTGCAGGCGCTTGACGGCATGGGTCATGCCGCTTTCGCCGGCGATGTCGACCTGCAGGTCCCGCACCCGCAGCAGGGAGGCGCCGGGGCCGCTCATGACGCGTCTCCCCGCTTGCCCGCGCCGGCGTCCGCCGCGAGCGCGGCTGTGCGGCCCGGCCCGGTCGGGCCCGGCGCGCGCGCCGGGCGGTAGCGCCGGGTACGCGGGTCGAAGGCGTCGCGCACCGCGTCGGCGAAGAGATTGGCCGCCAGCACCAGCGCCAGCATGAAGATGAAGGCCGTCATGAGATTCCACCAGATCATGGGGTCGCGGGACATTTCCAGGCGCGCGCCGTCGATCATGGAGCCGAAGGAGTTCATGCTGGGGTCCACGCCGATGCCCAGGTAGGAAAGCACGGCCTCGTAGAGCACCAGCCCCGAAAACTCCAGCACCACCGTGATGAGCACGATATGCGCCACGTTGGGCAGCAGGTGGCGCGTCATGATGCGCCAGTGCGATACGCCGAAGGCGCGCGCCGCCTGCACGTATTCGAGCTCGCGCAGCTTGAGCGTCTCGGCGCGCAGCAGGCGGCACAGTCCGGACCAGCCGGTCAGGCCGAGGATCATGCAGAGCAGAAAGAGGCGCAGGTCGGCGCGGGCGGCCGAGGTGTCGTAGAGCCCGGCGTGGTTGTCGATGTAGACCTGCATCATGAGCGCGCAGGCCGCCACCAGCAGCACGCCGGGAATGGAGGTGATGGTGGTGTACAGGTACTGGATGGCGTCGTCCACCTTGCCCTTGAAATAGCCGGCCGCGATGCCGAACACGATGGCCGGGGGCAGCATGGCGATGGTGGTGAGGCTGCCGATGACGAGCGCCGTGCGGATGCTCTTGAGCGCCTGCCAGAGCACGTCGTTGCCGATGCGGTCGGTGCCCAGCGCGTGGTAGCCGCTGGACAGGCCGGCCAGCGCCCCGGCGGCGAGGCACAGCAAGGCGAAGGTGACGGCCATGGCGCGCCAGGGAATGTCGGACTCGCCGCGCAGCAGCGCCGCCCGCGCCTGCGGCGCGCCGGCGCGCCGCCTCAGGCAGGCATACAGGATCGCGGCGCCGGCGGCGGCCACGGCCAGGCCGCCCGCCAGCCCCGCGGCCAGGCGCCGCGCCAGGTCGGCGCCGCGGTCGCGGTCGGGATCGGCCAGATGCGCGCCCGCGCCCCGCAGCAGCGGGAAATCGCGCACGGGCTTGCCGTCGATGAGCATGGTTTCCTTGGTGAACTGGCGCACGGCCAGCGGCTCGGAGTAGGTTTTTTCGGGGCGGGTGAGCACGGTGCCGGACAGCAGCCCGTCGAGCACTGACGCGACCGAGGGCGCATAGGCCGGCGCGGCGTCGGCGGGCGCGCCGGGCGCCGGCGGAAGCAGCGGGCGGTAATGTACGGAATCGGCCAGCCCCACGATGGCGAACGCGGCCAGCACCACGGCCGAGCACATGGCGGGCGTGTCGCGCGCCACCCGGCCCCAGGTGGACCGCAAAGCGGGGCTGCGCGACACACGCCAGGCATACAGCAGCACGCCCAGCGCCATGAGCCAGAGCGCGACGTCGGTCCAGAGGAAAACGAACTTGGGCATGGCGGCTACTCGAATCGGACGCGGGGATCGGCCAGCGTGTAGGAGATGTCGGCCAGCACGAGCCCGACGATGTACAGCGCGGAACCGAGGAACACCATGGCCCGCACCACGGAGAAGTCCTGGGCGTTGATGGCGTCGATGGTGTAGCTGCCCAGCCCCGGAATGCCGAAAAAGGACTCCGAGATCAGGCTGCCCATGAAGAGCAGCGGCAAGGCCGCCACGGTGCTGGTGAGTATGGGCAGCATGGCGTTGCGCAGCACGTGGCGCAGCAGCACCACGCGCTCGGCCAGGCCCTTGGCGCGGGCGGTGCGCACGTAGTCCTTGCCGATTTCCTCCAGGAAGAGCGTGCGGTAGAAGCGCGCCTCCGGCCCCAGGCGCGACACGATGGCCACCAGCACCGGCAGCGCCAGGAACTTGGAGACGTCCCAGCCCCACTCGAAGCCGGAAAAGGGCACGAGCCGCAGCATCTTGGCGAAGAGCCACTGCCCCGCGATGATGTAGAACAGGCTGGAGATGGACAGCAGCACGACGCAGAGCACCACGCCCCAGAAATCCAGCCGCGTGGCGCGGAAGTACACCAGCCCCAGCGAGAACATCACGCTGACGAACAGCCCCAGCAGGAAGGTGGGCACGGCCAGGGCCAGGCTGGGCCCCATGCGGGTGCGGATCTCGCGGCCGATGTCGCGGCCGCCGTCGGACGTGCCGAATTCCAGCGCCAGCAGCGGCACGGAACGCTGGTAGAACACCGTGTCGGTCAGGCGGGCCGCGCCCTGGGCGCCGCTGTTGTAGAAGAGCGGCTTGTCGTAGCCGCGCTCGGCCTTCCATTTCTCGATGGCGTCCTGGCTGATCCGCTGGCCGCCGATGGACAGCCGCGCCATGTCGTCGGGCGTGTTGACGGCGAAGAACAGCACGAAGGTCAGCAGGTTGACGCCGATCAGGATCAGCATCCCGTACAGCAACCGGCGCAGAACGTAGCCGATCATGGCGCCTCCTCGCGCGCCGGCGCGGAAAAGGCCGTCTGGCGCTCGCGCCGGCGCAGCGCGGCGTACGAAGGCCACACCGCCGCGGCCAGCAGCAGCGCGAACAGGCCCAGCGGCCACCAGACGGGCCGGTTCCATTCGTCGATCTTGCGCTGGCGCAAGGGGGCGTCGATCTTCATGTATTGCAGGGTGTTGCGCACCATCTGGGTGGGCTTGGCGTTGCCCACCCATTGCTGGTAGGCGCCGCCCGACATGGGGAAATAGCCGAACATCCAGGGCGCGTCGCGCTGCACGATGGCGACCATGCGCGCGATGAGCCGTTCTTTCTCTGGGCCGTCGTCGAGGTACTTCATCTGTTCGAAGAGTCTGTCGAATTCGGGGTTCTGGTAGTTGGCCGCGTTTTCGCCGCCGGTCCTGGCCTTGGCGTTCGGCCCGTAGAGCAGGAACAGGAAGTTCTCGGCGTCGGGGTAGTCGGCGTTCCAGCCCCAGAAGAACAATTGCGCGGAGCCGCTGCGCATCTTGTCCTGGAAACGGTTGTAGTCGGTGGCGCGCACGTCGAGCTGCACGCCGAGCTTGGCCATCTGGCGGCGCATCCAGTCGAACTGCGGATTCGAGCCGCCGCCCACCATGGAATCGTAGTAGAGCACCAGCGGCGCGCCGGTCTTGGCGTTGCGGCCGTCGGGGTAGCCGGCCTCGGCCAGCAGCCGCCGCGCCACGTCGATGGACTTGCGCACCGGCTTGCCGTCCACCACGTCGTACACCACCGGGTTGATGCCCTCGGGGGGCTCGCGGTAGCCCAGCACCCCGGGCGGCACCGGCCCGTAAGCCACCGAAGCCTGGCTGTTTTCGAAGACCGCGACGTATTCCTCCCAATCGAAGGCGATGCTGATCGCCTGGCGCAGCTTGCGGTTCTTCTCGGCCTGTTCGGGCGTGTCGCCCTTGCCCACCACGGGGTCGAGCCAGTTGAAGCCCATGTACCAGTTCGCCGTCTCGATGGTGGTGGGCAGCTTGATGCCGTGCTCGCGGTACTGGCGCGCCTTGTCGGCGCTGTCGGCGGCGGCCACCAGCATGGCCACGCCGTATTCGCCGCGCTCGATCTGGGGCACGTCGTAGTAGCCCTGCATGAACTTGCCGGTGAGCGGGATGGCCTCTTTCTCGACGCTGAACACCGCGCGGTCGATGAAGGGCGTGGGCTTGCCGCAATCGGCCAGCAGGCCGGCCTCGCGGTCGCCGGGCTCGCCTTCGCAGGGATAGGGCTCGCCGTGGTAGTTGGGATTGCGGGCGAGCACGTGGCGGCGGTTCTGCAGCGACTCCACCAGCATATAGGGGCCCGTGCCGACGGGCCAGGTATTGAGCGAGAGATCGTGGGCGGCCATGCCCGGCTGGCTGTAGAAGCGGTCGGCTTCCCAGGGCACGGGCGCGGTGAAGGTCATGGCGAGCCAGTACTTGAACTGGGGATACTTGCCCTTGACGCGGATGCGCAGCGTATGGGCGTCCAGCGCCTGCACGCCGGTGAAGCCGTCGGGTTCGCGCAGGTCCAGCCAGGGCGCGGCGCCCTCCGGGGCGTCGCGGCGCAGGGCCTGGTCGCGCTGGCGCAGGCGGTCGCCGTATTCTTTCATTCCCTCCACGTAGCTGGCCATGAGCGTGTAGATGGGAGACACCACGCGCGGGCTGGCCAGGCGGCGGAAAGCGTAGACGTAGTCGTCGGCGGTGAGCTCGCGCGTGCCGGTTTCGGGAAAATCGGGAATGGCGTACCTGCCTTCGAGATCGGCCGGCGACAGCGGGTAATAGGCGTAGGAGCCGTCGGGCCTGCGCGCGAAGGCCGGGTGAGGCTGGAAACGGATGCCGGGGCGGATGCGGATGTCGTACACGCTGTGGGCGATCTGCTCGCCCGGCGCGTCGGCCGGCAGCGGCCTGCCCCGGGCGTCGAGGTAGACCGGCGGGTCGATGGCGGCAGCCGCGCGCGGCACGAGCTCGTAAGGCCGCTTCAGGTAGTGATACCCGTAGAGCGGCTCATAGATGTTGTAGGTGTAGGGCGTCTCGTCGCCGGAATAGGAACTGGCCGGGTCCAGGTACTTGGGCGAGCGCTTGACGAACGCGGAATAGAGCGTGTTGCCGGCCTCGGCGCCGGCGGGATAGGGGCTGTTGATGGGGCTGTGCAGGGTGTTTTCCGGGGAGCAGCCTGACAGCGCCAGCAGCAGCAACACGGCTGCCGCCCAGAGCCGCTTCGATACACGCATGCGTAATGCTTCCTTTCTGGTAGCGGTTTGAGAGCCCGCCGACTTCCGCGGTGTCGGACGCCGAGTGAGAGCATATCGCAATCGACGCCGGCGCGGCACCGGCGCGCCGCCCTATTGCGCGGCGTCGCACTGCCGCTGCCGCCAGCAGTCGTAGCGCCACTTCCAGGGCTGGACCGCGCGTTTCTGGGCCCACAGCCCCCTGCCCTCCCTCTGCGCGGCCTTCTGCAGTCCGGGCATGGCGGGATCGCGCAGGTAGGCGCCCTGGCGGGCGGTATAGGCCCAGGCGTAGCCGGCCTCCACCTGGAGCCGGTTGGCGGAACGCCCGTCTTCGAGAATCAGGGCGCAGATGTCGCGCCCGTACTGGTCCTGCTCGTAGCACTGGGCGGTGAGCGTCTTGCCCGCCACCAGGCCGGCCAGGTGCTTGCGCGCGGCCTCGGCGTAGGGCTGGCCGGGCTGCTCCGCGCCATGCCCTTCCTCGGGCGCGTCGATACTGTCCATGCGTATGCGGCGCTGGCCGCCGGGCGCGCGCAGCGTGACGGTGTCGCCGTCGGCCACGTTGACGATGGGCCCCGTGAGGGTATAGCTGCCGGCGGGCACGCCGTCGGCGGGCGCCGCGTCCCGGCTGCCGGCCGGCGGAGCGGGCGCCCGCGGCTGCAGGTGGTTCACCAGGGCGCCGGCCGCCGCCAGGATGAGCGCCACGACCAGGGCGGTCAGCTTGCCGCCGTTGCGGAATGGGGGTTTGCCGCGCAAGATTGCCGGGCTCCTTCTCGTGTGGACAGGCTGGGGAAAACGGCTGGCAGTGTGCCACAGCCGCGTCCGGCGCGGCGCGGAAGCGGCCGTTTTTGCCGCGCCGCCCGCCGGCGGCCCTAGAGCCAGCCCGACTTGCGGAAGCGCCAGTACAGGAAGGAGCAGGCCGCCGCGATGACGCCCAGCGTGACGGGATAGCCCCAGTGCGTCTTGAGTTCGGGCATGAACTCGAAGTTCATGCCGTAGATGCCCGCGATGGCGGTGGGCACGGCCAGGATGGCGGCCCAGGACGCGAGCTTGCGGGTGATGTCGTTCTGCGCCGACTGGCCGATCATGAGGCTGGCCTCGAAGGCGAAGGCCAGCGCCTCGCGCAGCGAATTGAACAGCTCGTCCACCCGCAGCACGCGGTCGGCCACCTCGCCGAAGTATGGACGCGCGAGCTCGTCCACCGAAGACATTTCCACCCGCGCCAGGCGGCGGCAGATCTCGGCCAGCGGCGAGACCACGGTGTGCACGCGCAGCAGGTCGCGGCGCTGCCGGTAGAGCCTGCGGATATCGGCGTCCTTGGCGCCGCGGATCAGCAGCTTCTGCTCCGCGCCCTCGACCACCGCCTCGAACTTGCCCGCCGCCGCCACGTAGCGGTCGACCAGCCAGTCCAGCAGCTCGGAAGCCACGTAGTCGCTGCCGCGCTTGAGCAGGTCGGGCGAAGCCTCCAGGCGCTCGCGCAGCGGGCTGTGGCCCGCCGTGGCGCCGCGCCGCACGGTGACGAGAAAGCCGTCGCCGATGAGGAACTGGGTTTCGCCGAAAGCCGGGCGGTCGCCCTCGACCTCGACCGTGATGGCGACGATGAGCACCATATTGCCGTAGTCGATGATCTTGGGCCGCTTGTGCGGCTCCAGCATTTCTTCCTGGTTCTTGGTGCAGGCGCCGAGCTGGCTCGTCACCTGGGCGAGCAGCTCGGGGCGCGGGTTGCGCAGCCCGATCCAGAGCATGCCGTCGGGCTGCCGGATATGGGCGCCCACTTCGTCGATCGGCACTTCGCGGGCGCGGCGGCCATTGACGTAGGCGATGGACGCGACGACTTCGCCGCCCTGCCCGGCGGCTTCGCGTGCTTCGGTGGTTTCCTTGAGCATAGACGACCTCAGGCGTTCGGCCCCCGCCTGCGCAGCGTGGAATACCGACGATGATAGCCCAGGGCGCGGCCCGGATCAGGAAAACAGGTCGCGCACGCGGCGCGTGACGTCGATGCGCGGCGCCTGCGGCGCGACGCGCCCGCCCCGGCCGAACGGCAGCTCGGGCGGCTTGGGCAGGTGCTCGAAGAGGGGCAGCATGGCGTCCGTGATGAACCGGGTGCGCGAACCATACACGTGGCGGTCGCCCATGCCGGTCTGCTGGTGCACGTAGAACCGCTGCGGCACGATGAGCTGCAGCCGCTCGCGCGCGCGCGTCATGGCCACGTAGAGCAGGCGGCGCTCTTCCTCGATCTCCTCGGCCGAGCCGGTGCTCATGTCGGACGGGATGCAGCCGTCGACCACGTTGAGCACGTAGACGGCCTTCCACTCCTGGCCCTTGGCGGAGTGGATGGTGGACAGGATCAGGTAATCCTCGTCGCGCAGCGGCGCGCCCGATTCGTCGCTGGTGGCGTCGGGCGGGTCCAGCGTGAGTTCGGTCAGGAAGCGCTCGCGCGAAGGGTAGCCGGCGGCGATGCGCGCGAGCTGGTCCAGGTCGGCCTTGCGCACCCGGGCATCCTCGTACAGGCGCTCGATGTGCGTGGCATACCAGCGCAGGGCCAGGTCCACATCGGCCGGCCAGCGCAGCGCCGGATCGCACAGGGCTTCGTAGGTGCGGGCGAAGGCCCGCCAGTCTTCCTGGGCGGCCGCGCCGGGCTTGAATTCGCGCAAGGTGCGCAAGGGCTCGGCCGAGGCCGCCATGGCGTCCATCAACCTGCCGGCGGTGGCCGGTCCGACGCCCGGCAGCAGCTGCGCCGCACGGAAGCCCGCCATGCGGCCGCGCGGATTCTCGGCCCAGCGCAGCACCGACAGCAGATCCTTGACGTGCGCGGCCTCCAGAAAGCGCAGGCCGCCGAATTTCACGAACGGGATGTCGCGCCGGGTGAGTTCCAGCTCCAGCGCGGCGCTATGGCTGGCCGAGCGGAACAGCGCCGCCTGCGACTTGAGCGCCATGCCCGCCTCGCGCTGCGCCAGCACCTGGTCGGCCACCCAGCGCGCCTGGCCGGCCTCGTCGCTCACCGTCACCAGCTCCGGCCGCTGGCTGGAGGCCCGATCGGTCCAGAGGTTCTTGGCGTAGCGCTCGGCGGCCTGGCCGATGACCGCGTTGGAGGCATCGAGTATGGGCCGGGTGGATCGGTAGTTGCGCTCCAGCGTCACCACGCGGGCGGGCCGCGCGAACCGGGAGGGAAAATCCAGGATGTTGCGCACCGTGGCGGCGCGGAAGGAATAGATCGACTGCGCGTCGTCGCCCACCACCGTCAAGCCTCGCCCGTCGGGTTTCATGGCCAGCAGAATGGCGGCCTGCAGGCGGTTCGTGTCCTGGTATTCGTCCACCAGCACGTGGTCGAAGCGCGCGCCCACGTCGGCCGCGATCTCCGGATCGGACATCATTTCCGCCCAGTACAGCAGCAGGTCGTCGTAGTCGAGCGCCTGCTGGTCCTGCTTGGCGGCCACATAGGCGCGGAACAGGGACTTGAGCTCGTCTTCCCACTGCGCGCACCAGGGAAAGGCCGTGTTCAGCGCCTCGGCCACCGGCGCCTGGCTGTTGACCACCCGCGAATAGATCGCCAGGCAGGTGCCCTTGAGCGGAAAACGCGACTTGGCGGCCGACAGGCCCAACTCGTGGCGCACCATGCCCATCAGGTCTTCGGCGTCGCCGCGGTCGTGGATGGTGAAAGACGCCGACAGGCCGATGCGGCCGGCGCAATCGCGCAGCAGACGCGCCCCGATGCTGTGGAACGTGCCCGACCAGGGCAGCGAGGGCGGCTGCGCGCCCGGGCGCAGCCGCATGACGCGCGCCAGCACCCCGCCCACCCGGCGCTCCATCTCCTGCGCGGCGCGGCGCGAGAAGGTCAGCAGCAGCATGCGCTGCGGGTCGGCGCCGTTGAGGATGAGATGCGCCACCCGGTGCGCCAGCGTATTGGTCTTGCCGGAACCGGCTCCCGCGATGACCAGCAGCGGCCCGCTCTCCCCGATGCCGCCGTCCGCGCCATGCTCGACGGCCTCGCGCTGGGACGGATTGAGTTCGGCAAGAGGGTCAGCCGACCCGGGCCGGGAATCGGGGCGCCCGGCTGCGGGGCGCCCGGCTGCGGGGCGCTCCTGCCGGACCAGCGCGGCATCGGAAGGCGGAAAATCGGTAGCGGACATGGGGCGGGCCGCGGGCGGCCGTCGATCGGAAAACAGGAAATCGGGAACCGGGGAACGGAAACCGGCAGGCCGGCCGCGGATTGCTCCGCGCCAGCCGGGAACTGTATATTTATACAGAATTTTCCGAATTTCGTCCGACCTCCCTCATGCGCCTGCTCACGGGCACCGCCTCCTGGACCGACCCCACGCTGCTGGCCTGCGGGCGCTTCTACCCCGCGCACGCCCACACCCCCGAAGCCCGGCTGCGCCACTACGCCTCGCGATTCGGCCTGGCCGAGGCCGACGCCGGCTTCTACGCCCTGCCCACCGCGCAGACCACGCACCTTTGGGCGCAGCGCACGCCGGACGGCTTCGTCTTCAACGTGAAAGCCTACCGGCTCTTCACCGGCCACCAGACCCCGCTCTCGGCTCTGCCCGCGGACGTGCGGCGCGAACTCGCCGGCTGGCAGGCGCCGGTCATCTACGCCGACGGCATGCCCGGCGACCTTGGCGACGAGCTGTGGCGGCGCTTCCTGCTGGCCCTGGAGCCGCTGCGCCTGCCCGGCAAGCTGGGCGCGGTGCATTTCCAGTTTCCGCCCTGGGTGCGGCGCGACGCGCGCGGCCTGGCGCGCGTGGCCGAATGCGCGCGGCGCATGGAGGATTTCCTGGTGTCGGTGGAGTTCCGGCACGCGAGCTGGTTCGACGGCCCGCGCGCCACGCGGGACACGCTGGCCATGGAACGCGAGCTGGGCCTGGCCCATACCGTGGTGGACGCGCCGCAAGGAGTGGACAACACGGTGCCCGCGGTGTGGGCCTGCACGCACCCCGATCTCACGCTGCTGCGGCTGCACGGGCGCAATGCCGGCCGCTGGGGCGCCCGGGGCGCGGCGTCGTCGGGCCGTTTCCAGTACGAATACTCGCAGGAGGAGCTGGCCGAGCTGGCGCAACGCTTCGTCCGGCTGGCGCGGGAAAGCGCGCAGGCGCACGCCGTGTTCAACACCAACTTCGAAGACCAGGGCATGCGCAACGCCGCGGCGTTCCAGTCGGCGCTACGGGCGTATTGAGACGCGGTCCGCGGGGCGCGCCACTTCGGCCAGGGCGTCGAGCAGCACCTCGAACTTGCGCGCGATGTCGTGCTCGGGCACGCAGGCATAGCCCAGCAGCAGGCCCGAGCGGCGTCCCTCCTCGCCCGCGTAGTAGCGCGACAGCGGACGCGTCAGCACGCCGCGCGCCCGCGCCTCTTCCACCACCCGCAGGTCGTCCATGCCGTCCGGCAGGTTCAGCACCAGATGCAGCCCCGCCTGGCTGGCGTCGCGGTAGAGCCAGTCGGCGCCCAGACGCCGCTCGATGAGATTGACCAGCATGGCGCGCCGCCTGCCGTACAGCATGCGCATGCGCCGGATGTGGGCGGCGTAGTGTCCCTCGGAAATGAAAGCCGCCAGCGCCGCGTGCGTCATGAGGTGCCCTTCGCGGTACAGCTCGGCGTGCGCCGCCTGGAACGCGGCCGTCAGGCTCTTGGGCAGCACCAGGTACGCCACCCGCAGGCCGGGGTAGAGCGTCTTGCTGAACGTGCTCAGGTAGATGACGGGCGCGTCGGGCTCCAGCCCGAGCAGCGAGGCGATGGGACGCCCGGAGAAGCGGAATTCGCTGTCGTAGTCGTCCTCGATGATCCAGCTTCCGGCCTGGCGCGCCAGGGCCAGCAGCTGGCGGCGGCGCGCCAGCGACATCACCGGCCCCAGGGGGTACTGGTGCGAGGGCGTCACGAAAATGAAGCGCGGCGGCGCGCTGCCCGCGTCGGCCGGCACGCGCATGCCCTCTTCGTCGACGGGCAGGCGCACGGTGCGCACGCCGTTGGCGTGGAACACGCTGCGCGCTCCCCAGTAGCCCGGGTCTTCCGTCCAGGCCGTGTCGCCCGCGTCGCCCAGGATGCGGGTGACGAGGTCGATGGCCTGGTGCGAGCCCTCGGTGATGAGGATCTGCTCGGGATCGCAATCGATGGACCGCGTGATGGCCAGGTGCTGGGCCAGCGCCTCGCGCAGCGCCGGCAGGCCGCCGCCGTAGGCGTAGGTGAGCAGGTCGGGCGCGGGATTGCGCCACAGCGCGCTGTGGATGCGGGCGAACTTCTTGTGCGGGAACTCGGTGAGGTCGGGCACGCCGGGCATGAAGGCGCCCCATTGGTACGGCGAGGCCGAGACGCCTTCGACGATGGCCGCGCCGCGCGGCGAGAGCGCGGGCCGCGGAGCGGCGGCGCTGGCCTGGCGCGAGCGTCGGCCGCTGGCGAGATAGGAATCGGGCAGCGAGGCGTTGACGAAGGTGCCGTTGCCCTGGCGGCTGCGGGTGTAGCCTTCGGCCTGGAGCTGGCTGTATACGTGGACCACGGTATTGCGCGCGATGCCCAGCTCGGCCGCCAGGTCGCGCGTGGCGGGCAGGCGGGTGTCGGCGGCGATGGCGCCCTCCAGGATGGCCTCGCGGATGCCCTGGTACAGCCGGCGGTTCATGGGGCCGCTGGCGTCGGCCAGGCGCAGCTGCAGCAGGTCGCCAACGATGGAGCGCAATTGGTTCTACCCGTTTTACTAAAGTGGTTCTTACAAATGGAGCCATAGTAGCATTAAATAGGTGTTTTACCGCCCCCCTGTCTCCGAGGTTGAGATGAAGAATCAGGATCTGAACACCCGCCGTTCCCTGGCCACGCCGCGCGGCGTCGGCGTCATGTGCGATTTCTATGCGGTGCGCGCCGAGAACGCCACGCTGTGGGATGCCGAAGGCAAGGAATACATCGATTTCGCCGGCGGCATCGCCGTGCTGAACACCGGCCACCTGCACCCCAAGGTGAAGGCCGCCGCCGCCGCCCAGCTCGACAACTTCACGCACACGGCCTACCAGATCGTGCCCTACGAGGGCTACATCTCGCTGGCCGAGCGCATCAACCGCCTCGCCCCCATCGACGGCCTGAAGAAAACCGCCTTCTTCACCACCGGCGTCGAAGCGGTGGAAAACGCCGTCAAGATCGCCCGCTCGGCCACCGGCCGCTCCGGCGTCATCGCCTTCACGGGCTCGTTCCATGGCCGCACCATGCTGGGCATGGCGCTGACCGGCAAGGTCGCCCCCTACAAGCTGTCGTTCGGCCCCATGCCGGGCGACATCTATCACGTGCCGTTCCCCAACGCCACGCAGTCCATCACCGTTGCCGACTCGCTCAAGGGCCTGGACCTGCTGTTCAAGGCCGACATCGATCCCAAGCGCGTGGCGGCCATCATCGTCGAACCCGTGCAGGGCGAAGGCGGCTTCAACATCACCCCGCCCGAGCTGATGACCGCGCTGCGCAAGATCTGCGATGAGCACGGCATCCTGCTGATCGCCGACGAAGTGCAGACCGGCTTTGCCCGCACCGGCAAGCTGTTCGCCATGCAGCACCACTCGGTGCAGGCCGACCTGATCACCATGGCCAAGAGCCTGGGCGGCGGCTTCCCGATCTCCGGCGTGGTGGGCCGCGCCGAAGTCATGGACGCGCCGGCCGCCGGCGGCCTGGGCGGCACCTATGCCGGCAACCCGCTGGCCGTGGCCGCGGCGCATGCCGTACTGGACGTGATCGAGGAAGAAAAGCTCTGCGAACGCGCCGCCCGGCTGGGCGAGAAGCTGCGCGCCCATCTCGAGGGCCTGCGCGCCAAGGTGCCGGCGATCGCCGACGTGCGCGGCCTGGGCTCCATGGTGGCGCTCGAGCTGAACGACCCGGCCACGGGCAAGCCCGACGCCGAGGCGGTCAAGCGCGTGCAGGCCCGCGCCATCGAGCGCGGCCTGATTTTGCTAAGCTGCGGTGTGTACGGCAACGTTCTGCGCTTCCTGTACCCCTTGACCATCCCCGACGCCCAGTTCGACCGCGCGCTGGAGATTCTGTCCGAATCCCTCGCGGCCTGACCCCGGCGAACCCACCGGCTTCACGGCCGGCGCGTGCCGCGGGCGTTGCGCCGCGCCGCCCTGTACGGCGGCGCGGGCAGCGCCCGCGGCCTTTGCCGGCCGACCATCCAATCAAGGAGACTCCAGCATGACCCAACTGCCTCGCCCCCTGAGCCGTCCCGACCTGCTGCGCGATGCCTGCTACATCGACGGCAAGTGGGTGGGCGCCGGCTCCGGCCCCGCCATTGCGGTGGACAACCCCTCCACCGGCAAGACCATCGTCTCCGTGCCCAAACTGGGCCGCAAGGAAACCGAGCAGGCCATCGCCAGCGCCAACGCCGCGCTGCCCGCCTGGAGCGCCAAGACCGGCAAGGAACGCGCCGCCATCCTGCTGAAGTGGGCCCAGCTCATGATGCAGCACCAGCAGGACCTGGCCACCATCATGACCGCCGAACAGGGCAAGCCCGTGACCGAGGCGGCCGGCGAAATCGCCTACGCGGCCTCGTTCCTGGAATGGTTCGGCGAAGAAGCCAAGCGCATCGACGGCGACGTGCTGCAAAGCCCCAAGGCCGGGCAGCGCCTGCTGGCGCTCAAGCAGCCCATCGGCGTCACCGCCGCCATCACGCCCTGGAACTTCCCGGCCGCCATGATTACCCGCAAGGCCGGCCCCGCGCTGGCGGCCGGCTGCACCATGGTGCTCAAGCCCGCCCAGCAGACGCCGCTGAGCGCCCTGGCCCTGGCCGTGCTGGCCGAGGAAGCCGGCGTGCCGCCCGGCGTGTTCCACGTCATCACCGGCAGCTCGCGCGAGATCGGCGCGGCGCTGTGCGAAAGCGATGTGGTGCGCAAGCTGAGCTTCACCGGCTCCACCGAAGTGGGCCGCACGCTCATGGAACAGTGCGCGCCCACCATCAAGAAGCTCTCGCTCGAACTGGGCGGCAACGCGCCCTTCATCGTGTTCGACGACGCCGACCTGGACCGCGCGGTGGACGGCATTCTCGCCTCCAAGTACCGCAACGCCGGCCAGACCTGCGTGTGCGCCAACCGCATCTACGTGCAGGCGGGCGTGTACGAGGAAATCGCCAGGCGCCTGGTCGAGAAGGTCCAGGCCATGAAGGTGGGCGACGGCTTCGCCGACGGCGTGACCCAGGGTCCGCTGATCGACGCCAACGCGGTGGAAAAGGTGCAGGAGCACATCGCCGACGCCACGGCGCACGGCGCCAAGGTCATCGCGGGCGGCAAGCCGCACGCGCTGGGCGGCACGTTCTTCGAGCCCACCGTGGTGCGCGACGTGACGCAATCCATGCGCTTCGCCACCGAGGAAACCTTCGGCCCCGTGGCCCCGCTCTTCCGCTTCGAAACCGAGGAAGAAGTGATCCGCATGGCCAACAACACCATCTTCGGCCTGGCCGCCTACTTCTACACCCGCGACTACGCCCGCATCTGGCGCGTCTCGGAAGGCCTGGAATACGGCATCGTCGGCATCAACACCGGCATCATCTCCAACGAGGTCGGCCCCTTCGGCGGCGTGAAGCAGTCGGGCCTGGGCCGCGAAGGCTCGAAGTACGGCATCGAGGAATACCTCGAGATCAAGTACCTCTGCGTGGACCTGGGAGGGTAAGGTCCACCCCCGGAGCGCCACGGGCGCGTCCCCTCCAGGGAGCGCCGCCACGGACCGGCAAAGCCGGATCCGTGCGGCCCTGGCCGGGAGGGCCGCGCCAAGCCGCCGCGCTTCTTCCTTGTGAAGACATGAGGACCGGCAGGGCGTGAAGGGGCGGGCTTCGGCCCGCCCCTTTTGCCGCCTGCGCGCCCGGCTTATCCCCGCAAATTGTGGACAACCCGGCCGAAAAGTCCTGGACAGTCTTGAAAAGCCCTTTTGATTCAATCCCTTGCGGAATGCGATCAAATGCCGCCCAGGCATGCTAGATTTGCGCGTTGCCTGGACGAATCACGATGAGCAGAACATTCACCCGCGAAGAGACGCGCCGGCTGGCGGCCATCCTGGCCGACACGGCCCAGGCCGAAGTCATGCCGCATTTCCGCAACCTGCCCGAAGGGGCCGTGCGCGGCAAGAGCTCGGCGCGCGACCTGGTCACCGACGCCGACGAAGCCGCCGAGCGCATGATCAGCGCGCGCCTGGCCAAGCTGTACCCCGGCGCCGTGCTGATCGGCGAAGAGGCGTCCACCCGCAATCCCGCCCTGCTGAACATGCTGGTCGATGCCGATCTGGCCTTCCTGATCGACCCCATCGACGGCACCCGCAATTACGTGGCGGGGCTGCCGCTCTTCGGCATGATGATCGCCGCCTGCCACCGCGGCGACGTGATCGCGGGCGTCATCTACGACCCCGTCCACCGCGACGCCGCGCTGGCGGTGCGCGGCGAAGGCGCCTGGGTGGAATACGAGCACGGCCGCCAGGCGGCGCTGGCCGTGGCCAGCCCGGCCCCGCCCTCGGAAATGGACGGCATGATCGCCACCGGCGCGCTGCCCGAGCCCCTGCGCACCACCGTCAACAGCCATCTGTCGCGGCTGGGCAGCACGGCCTCGCTGCGCTGCGCCGCGCACGAATACCGCATGCTGGCGGCCGGGCATTGCCACATCGCCTTCTACAACCAGCTCACGGCCTGGGACCACGCCGCCGGCTGGCTGCTGCACCGCGAGGCGGGCGGCTACGCCGCCCATTTCGACGGCTCGCCCTACAAGCCCACGCACCGCAGCGGCGGGCTGCTCTATGCGCCCGACGCGGGAAGCTGGCACGCCGCGCGCAAGGCGCTGCTGGGCGAGGAATAGCGGCGCGGCCCGAAGCCTGCGGCGCCCGCTCCTCGCTCAGGCCGGAGCGTACGCGGGCGGGGGCCCCGCGCGGCCGGCGGCCTCGCGGTAACGGCGGGGCGCGAGCCCGGTCAGCATCTTGAACTGGCGGGTGAATGCGCTGTGGTCGGTATAGCCGCAGCGCATGGCGATTTCCGTGATGGGCATGTCGGTGAGCAGCAGGCGGTGCGCGTGTTCCAGACGGGCCTTGTGGATCATCTGCCGCGGCGTCAGGTGGAACACGCGCTTGCAATACCGCTCCAACTGCGCGACGGACATGCCCGCGATGCGCGTGAGCTCCTGCATGGTCACCGGGCCGCCGAAATGGCGGCGTATGTGCGCTTCCACCGCCGCCAGCCGCCGGTAGGCCGGATGCGCGCCGCTGGCCGAGGGCAGGTCGACCGAAATGCCCATCAGGCCGATGATCGCATCGCGGCGGTCGCGGATCGGCCGCTTGTGCGTGAGGCACCAGCCCGGCTCCCGGCTGCCGAACAGGTGCAGCTCCAGCTGGTCCTGCAGGATCACGCCCTGCTTCAGCACGCGCCTGTCCTGCTCGGTGTATCCCGGCCCCAGGTGCGTGGGAAACACCTCCGCGCTGGTCTTGCCGAGCAGCGGCGCCAGCCGCTTCAGGCCGCAGCGCTGCACCAGCGTGCGGTTAGCCAGCAGATAGCGCGCCTGCAGATCCTTGACGAATATCGCGGCGGTGGGCACCGCGTCCAGAATCGGCAAGAACAGCGACAGGCCCGATACCAGCTCTTCGATACTCTCGGGGCGATGCGGAGCGCTTGCGCCATCCACGAGCTCCAGCAGGGTCTGCATCATGGGCATCCAGTCTCCGGCGCGTTTGGCAGGCCGAAATTATGGACATGCCGAACAAGGCGCGTCAACGCGCGGCTCCGCTCCCGCGGGGCGCCGCGCCGGCGAAATCGGAGCCGGCATCGCGACTGTGCCGATTTCATCGTTCCCGGCGGCAAAAACCATCAAGCGCCCGCCCGCCCCCGGGCCCAATAATTCAACGACCCTGACGCAGCCGACAGGCCCGGGCGCGGCGCGCGCCCGTCCGGAGCCGGCATGGAAATGCGCGGTTTCATTCATCGGATCCCATGGCACCGGGAGTTTCCCCGACCGTGCATTTATCGGACGCCGGCCGGGATGATCGATGGGAGATCGTCCGCGGACCTACGACAACCCATAAGGAGACACCATGCCAGGAAAGTTCAAGAAACAGCTCTCGCTGACCGACCTCACGTTCATCGGGCTGGGCGCCATATTCGGCTCGGGCTGGCTGTTCGCGGCCAGCCACGTTGCCGCGATCGCCGGACCCGCGGGAATTTTTTCCTGGCTGCTGGGCGGCTTCGCCGTGCTGCTGCTGGGCATCGTCTATTGCGAGCTGGGCGCGGCCCTGCCGCGCGCCGGCGGCGTGGTGCGCTACCCGGTGTACTCCCACGGTCCGCTGCTCGGCTACCTGATGGGTTTCATCACCCTGATCGCCTTCTCCAGCCTGGTGGCGATCGAGGTGGTCGCGTCGCGGCAGTATGCGGCCGCATGGTTCCCGGGCCTGACCAAGGCCGGCTCCAGCGAACCCACGCTCGCGGGCTGGCTGGTCCAGTTCGGCCTGCTCTGCCTCTTCTTCCAGCTCAACTACCGCAGCGTCAAGACCTTCGCCAAGGCCAACAACCTGGTCAGCGTGTTCAAGTTCATCGTGCCGCTGCTGGTCATCGGCGTGCTGTTCACCTTCTTCAAGCCGGAGAACTTCCAGGTCCAGGGCTTCGCCCCCTTCGGCCTGTCCGGCATAGAAATGGCGGTTTCCGCCGGCGGCATCATCTTCGCCTACCTGGGGCTCACGCCCATCATCTCGGTAGCCAGCGAAGTGAAGAACCCGCAGCGCACCATTCCGATCGCGCTGATTCTTTCCGTGCTGCTCTCGACGGCCATCTACGTGCTGCTGCAACTGGCCTTTCTCGGCAGCGTGCCCACCGCCATGCTGGCCGACGGCTGGGCCGGCGTCTCCAGCGAGCTCGCGCTGCCCTACCGCGACATCGCCATGGCCCTGGGCGTGGGCTGGCTGGCCTACCTGGTGGTCGCCGACGCGGTGATCTCGCCCAGCGGCTGCGGCAACATCTACATGAACGCCACGCCGCGCGTGGTCTACGGCTGGGCGCGGACCGGCACCTTCTTCAAGGTGTTCACCCGCATCGACGAGCCGTCGGGCATCCCGCGTCCCGCGCTGTGGCTGACCTTCGGCCTGTCGGTGTTCTGGACCCTGCCGTTTCCGTCCTGGGAAGCCCTGATCAACGTGGTGTCGGCCGCGCTGGTGCTGAGCTACGCCGTGGCGCCGGTGTCCGTGGCCGCGCTGCGCCGCAACGCGCCCGCCATGCCGCGCCCGTTCCGCGTCCGCTGCATGAGCGTGATCGGTCCGCTGTCCTTCATCATCGCCGCGCTGATCGTCTACTGGTCGGGCTGGGGCACCGTGTCCTGGCTGCTGGGCCTGCAGATCCTGATGTTCGCGGTGTACCTGCTGTGCGGCCGCCTGGTGCCCACCCGGCACCTCGACCTGCGCCAGCAGGTGCGCTCCTCGGCCTGGCTCATCGGCTTCTATGCCGCCACCATTGCGCTGTCCTGGCTGGGCAGTTTCGGCGGCCTGGGCGTGCTCGGCCATCCGCTGGACACCATCGCGGTGGCGGCGTGCGCGCTGGGCATCTATTACTGGGGCGCTGCGACGGGCGTGCCCGCCCACCTGGTGCGCCTGGCCGGAGACGATGAAAGCGAGACGGGCGCCGGCGCCGAGAGCCAGGACCGGGACCCCGGGAGCGCCTATGCCCGCGCTTCGTCCTGACGGTCCGGCCGTCTCCCCCTCCGCTCTTGCACGCTTCCAATGGACAGGTTCATGAAACGCATACATGTCATCGACTCCCACACCGGCGGCGAGCCCACGCGCCTGGTGATGCAGGGCTTTCCCGAACTGGCCGGCGCCACGCTGGCCGAAAAGCGCCATGCCCTGCGCGAGCATCATGACCAATGGCGCCGCGCCTGCCTGCTCGAGCCGCGCGGCAACGACGTGCTGGTGGGCGCCCTGTACTGCGCCCCCGAGTCGCCCGGCGCCGTTTGCGGCGTGATCTTCTTCAACAACGCCGGCTACCTCAACATGTGCGGCCACGGCACCATCGGTCTGGCCGCGTCCCTGCGCCACCTCGGAATGATCGGCCCGGGCGTGCACAGGTTCGACACCCCGGTCGGCCCGGTGAGCGCCACCCTGCACGAAGACGGCGCGGTGACCATCGGCAACGTGCCGGCCTACCGCTACCGCCGGCAGGTGCCGGTGGACGTCCCCGGCCACGGCCGCGTGCACGGCGACGTCGCCTGGGGCGGCAACTGGTTCTTCCTGGTTTCCGAACACGGCCAGTCGCTGCGGCTGGACAACGTCGAGGCGCTGACGGCATTCACCTGGTCGCTGCTCCAGGCGCTGCACGCCCAGGGCATCCACGGCGAAGGCGGCGCCCCGATCGACCACGTCGAGCTGTTCGCCGACGACGCCGAGGCCGACAGCCGCAATTTCGTCATGTGCCCGGGCAAGTCCTACGACCGCTCCCCCTGCGGCACCGGCACCAGCGCCAAGCTGGCGTGCCTGGCCGCCGACGGCAAGCTGGCGCCCGGCCAGACCTGGGTGCAGGCCGGCATCACCGGCAGCCGCTTCGAGGGCCGCTACGAATGGGAGGACGGCCGCATCCGCCCTTTCATCACGGGCCGTGCCTACATCACCGCCGACAGCACGCTGCTGATCGACGAACAGGATCCGTTCGCGTGGGGCATCTGAGCCTCCCGGCGCCCGCCTCTCCGCCTTCCCTATCCCGAACCGAACGCTTCAAGGAGCCACGACCATGACCGACAACATCTTCACCGGCTGCATTCCCGCCCTCATGACCCCCTGCACCGCCGCGCGCAAGCCGGACTTCGACGCCCTGGTGGCCAAGGGCCGCGAACTGGTCGGCCTCGGCATGAGCGCAGTGGTGTACTGCGGCTCCATGGGCGACTGGCCGCTGCTCACCGAGGCCGAACGCCAGGAAGGCGTGGCCCGCCTGGTGGCCGCGGGCGTTCCGACCATCGTCGGCACCGGCGCGGTCAATACGCGCGAGGCCGTCTCCCACGCGGCGCACGCCGCCAGGGTCGGCGCCCAGGGCCTGATGGTCATTCCCCGCGTGCTCTCCCGCGGCGCCTCGCCCGTCGCGCAGAAGGCGCACTTCTCCGCCATTCTCGCGGCCGCGCCCGGGCTGCCGGCGGTGATCTACAACAGCCCCTACTACGGCTTCCCCACCCGCGCCGACCTGTTCTTCGAGCTGCGCCGCGCGTTCCCCAACCTGATCGGTTTCAAGGAGTTCGGCGGCGCGGCCGACCTGCGCTACGCGGCCGAGCACATCGCGTCCCAGGACGAAGGGATCACGCTCATGGTGGGCGTGGACACCCAGGTCGTCCATGGTTTCGTCAACTGCAACGCCACCGGCGCCATCACCGGCATCGGCAACGCCCTGCCGCGCGAGGTGCTGCAGCTGGTGGCGCTGAGCAAGCAGGCGGCCCGGGGCGACGCCAGGGCGCGCCGCCTGGCCCGCGAACTCGAGGCGGCGCTGTCCGTGCTCTCGTCCTTCGATGAAGGCTGCGACCTGGTGCTCTACTACAAGCACCTGATGGTGCTCAACGGCGACACCGAATACACCCTGCACTTCAACGAAACCGACGCGCTCAGCGACGCGCAGCGCCGCTACGCCGAGAAGCAGTACGCGCTGTTCCGCCAGTGGCACGCCGGATGGTCGGCCGAGCAGGGCCTTGCCTGAGCCTCCCGCCCCGCCCGACAAGGATCCCTATGCCGAACGATTCCCGCAGCGACGGCGCGCCTGACGGCGCGGATGTGGACACGGACGTGGCCGTGGTGGGCGCCGGCATCATCGGCGTCGCCTGCGCCCTGGCGCTGGCCCGGCAGGGCCTGCGCGTCACGGTCATCGACGGCCAGGAGCCGGGCCGGGGCGCATCGTACGGCAATGCCGGGCACCTGGCGACCGAGCAGGTGTTCCCCATCGCCGACGCATCCATCCTCAAGCGCCTGCCGGCCATGCTCATGGACCCGCTGGGGCCGCTGCGCCTGGACTGGAAACACCTGCCGCGCGCGCTGCCCTGGTTCGCCCGCCTGCTGCTGAACCTGCGGCCCGCGCCTTTCCGGCGCACCGTGGCGGGCATCCGCGCGCTCAACGAAAACAGCCTGGATGCCTGGCGACGCCTGTTGCGGTCCATCGGAGGCGAGGACCTGCTCGTACAGGAAGGCTCTCTGCTGGTCTTCGAGCGGCCCGAATCGCGCCACGCGATCGACGCCCTGCGGGCGCGCCTGGAGCAGGAGGAGGTTCCGGTCGACACCTGGCGCGCCGGGGCGGTGCGCGATGCGGCGCCGCAATTGAGCGCGCACCTGCAGGGCGGGCTGTTCTTTCCCCGGACCGGGCATTTCGTCGACCCCTACCGCGTCGTGCTGCGCCTGGCGGAAGCGGCGCAAGCCTGCGGCGTGCGCTTTCTCAGGCGGCAGGTGCGGGGCGGCCGCCTGCGCGACGGCGGCGCTTGCGCCGGCGGGGTTGCGCTGGCGACCAGCCAGGGAGAGCTGCGCGCCCGCCGCGTGCTGATCGCCTGCGGCGCCCATTCGGCGGGACTCACAGCGCAACTGACCGGCATCCGGGTGCCGCTGGACACCGAGCGCGGCTATCACCTGAGCCTGCCCCGCGAACACGGGCGGCTGCCCTTTCCGGTCACGTCGCTGGAGCGCAAGTTCATCATGACGCCCATGGCCGGCGGGCTGAGGCTGGCGGGCACCGTCGAATTCGCCGGCCTCAAGCGGCCTGCCGACCTGAAGCGCGCCTGGCAACTGCACCGGCTGAGCCAGGGCCTGTTCGGCGCGGACCTCGATGCCGGCGACGCCACGGCCTGGATGGGTTTTCGTCCCTCCCTGCCGGACTCGCTGCCCGTCATCGACCGGGTCTGCGGCGGCCGGGTGCTGCTTGCCTTCGGCCACCAGCACCTGGGCCTCACCCACGCCGCGGTCACGGCCGAATGGATCGGGCAACTGGCCGCGCCGCCCGCCGCCGGCGCGCCGCGCGCCCTGCCCGACCTGGCCGCCTACCGCCTGGACCGCTTCTGACCCCGGTTTTCGAGCGCCCCGGAACAAGGGTTATCCCGGAGAGTTATCCCCACTATCTGTGGACAACCCTATGGAAAGGTCTGTAACAGGCCGGAAAAAGCCTTGCCGGCCAAGCACTTGAACAAACCGCTCAAAAACCGGCCGCGTCTTCGTCGCCGAGCAGCGCGGCCAGCGCCGGGGCGCAGGGCTGTTCCACCTTCAGCGTGAGGAGCGCGTCGGCGCGGGTATGGCCCAGGTTGATGGCTGCGATGGGCAGGCCGGCGCGCGCGGCCGCGGCCACGAAGCGATAGCCCGAATACACCATGAGCGACGAGCCCGCCACCAGCACCGCGTCCGCGGCCTCCAGCGCGGCGTTGGCGCGCGCCACCCGCTCGCGCGGCACGGTTTCGCCGAAAAACACCACGTCGGGCTTGACCACGCCGCCACAGCGCGGACAGGGCGGAATGCCGAAAGCGGAAAAGTCCATGCCTTCGAGGTCGGCGTCGCCGTCGGGCGCGTCGGCGGCCTCCAGCGCCGACCAGCCGGGATTGAGCGCGTCCAGCGCGCACTGCCAGTCCTTCCGGCCGCCGCGCCAGTCGCAGCGCATGCAGCGCACCTCGTCCAGCCTGCCGTGCAGGTCGACCACGGCGCGGCTGCCGGCGGCTTCATGCAGGCCGTCCACGTTCTGCGTCACGAGCAACTGCACCCGCCCGCGGCGCTCCAGTTGCGCCAGCGCGCGGTGGGCGGCATTGGGACGGGCGTGGCCGAAGCGCCGCCAGCCCACCATGCTGCGGGCCCAGTAGCGCGCGCGGGCCAGGTCGTCGCCCATGAAGGTCTGCAGCGTGATGGGCGGCTTGCGCTTCCATTCGCCCTGGGCGTCGCGGTAATCGGGGATGCCCGAGTCGGTGCTGACGCCCGCGCCCGTCAGCACGAAGAGGCGCGGATGGCGGTCCACGAAGCCGCGCAGCGCGGCCAGGTCGGAAACCCGCGTGTCCATGCGCCGGTCAGCCCCCCAGCCCGCAATCGGGCATGTCGCTCACCAGGCTGGCCTGAGTGACGTTGCTGCCGGGCGGCACGCTGCGCGTCAGCCACACGTTGCCGCCAATGGTGGACCCCTTGCCGATGGTGATGCGTCCCAGGATGGTGGCGCCCGCGTAGATCACCACGTCGTCCTCGATGAGCGGGTGGCGCGGCAGGCCCTTCTTGAGCTCGCCGTTCTCGCCCGGCGGGAAGCGCTTGGCCCCCAGCGTGACCATCTGGTAGAGCCGCACGCGGTCGCCGATGATGGCCGTTTCCCCGATGACCACGCCGGTGCCGTGGTCGATGAAGAAGCTGCGGCCGATGGTGGCGCCGGGATGGATGTCGATGCCGGTGTCGGCGTGCGCGATTTCGGCCACGATGCGCGCCAGCATGGGCACGCCCAGGCGGTACAGCACGTTGGCCAGACGGTGGTGGATCATGGCATGCACGCCGGGGTAGCAGAGCAGCACCTCGTCCACGCTCTGCGCCGCCGGGTCGCCCTGGTAGGCGGCCAGCACATCCAGGTCCAGGGCCTCGCGCACGCGCGGCAGCTCGGCGCCGAAGCGGCGCACCAGCTCGATGGCGCGCTCGCGCGTGGCGGCCTCGGGCTCGGGATTGTCGCGCGCCACGTACTGCAGCTCCAGACAGACCTGCTGCAACAGCGCGTCCAGCGCCGCGCCGATGGTGTGGCCCACGTAGAAGTCCTCGACCTCTTCGCGCAGGTCGATGGGGCCCAGCCGCATGGGAAACAGCGCCCCGCGCAGGTCGTTGACGATCTGGCGCAGGCTTTCGCGGGACGGGAACTCGCGCACGCCGGCATGCTCTCGCAGGCGGCCGCGGGCGCCCCGCCACGCGATGCGCGCGCTGTGCAGCCGGGAAACGATGCTGTCCAGGTTCCAGTGGGCGGCCGGGAGCTTGGACGGCCCGTTCATCGCGCCCGCTCCTGGCGTGCGCCGGCCGGGCCGGAGTGGAATTGCGGTTCAGACATGGTAGTGCCTCGTTGACGGATACGGGCCGGGCGGACGGGAAGCCGCCCCGGCCCCAAAAGCCATAAGTACGTCAACTGTAACCGCTCCGGAGGGGCCGCCGGTATGCGTCCGACACGCCGCCGGGGTTATGGGGCCGGGCCGTCCTCGTCGTAGCCCTGCGGATTGCTGCGCTGCCAGCGCCAGCCGTCGGCGCACATGGATTCCACCCCTCGGGTGCTGCGCCAGCCCAGCATGCGCCGCGCCAGCGACGGGTCCGCCCACATCCGCTCCACGTCGCCGGGCCGCCGGGCCTGCACCTGCAGGGGAATGCGCAGCGCGTTCACGCGCTCGAAGGCGCCCACAAGCTCCAGCACGCTGGTGCCGCGCCCCGTGCCCAGGTTCAGCGCCACGAAGCCCGCGTTGGCGCAGGCATAGGCCAGCGCGCGCACGTGGCCCTCGGCCAGGTCCATGACGTGCAGGTAGTCCCGCACGCCGGTGCCGTCCGGCGTGCCGTAGTCGTTGCCGAATACGCGCAGATACGGCTGGCGGCCCACCGCCACCTGGGTGATGTAGGGAAAGAGATTGTTGGGCACGTCGCGCGGACTTTCGCCGATCAGGCCGCTGGGATGCGCGCCGATGGGGTTGAAGTAGCGCAGCGTCACCGCGCCGAAATCCGGGTCGGCCGCGCACAGGTCCTGCAGCGCCTGCTCCACCATGAGCTTGGTGCGGCCGTAGGGATTGGCGGGCGCCACGGGATGCGACTCGGTGAACGGCAGCTCCTGCGGCTCGCCGTAGACCGTGGCGGAGGAGCTGAACACCAGCCGGCGCACGCCCGCCCCGCGCATGGCGCGCAGCAGCGCGAGCGAACCCGCCACGTTGTTCTCGTAATACTTGAGCGGATCGGCCACCGATTCGCCCACGGCCTTGCTGCCCGCCAGGTGCAGCACCGCCCGCACCGGCTCGCCGCGCGCCGCCGCGTCGGCGAACACCTCGTCCAGCAGCCCCGGCTGCCGGATGTCGCCCCGCACGAAGGGAATCTCCGCCCCGCACAGGCGCTCGACGCGCGACAGCGCCGCGGGGCAGCTGTTGCTGAAATCGTCGATCACCAGCGGGCGCATGCCGGCGGCCGCCATGGCCACCAGCGTGTGGGTGCCGATGTAGCCGGCGCCTCCCGTCACCAGCACATGGGTGCGGTCCATGGCGCGCCCCGTCAGAGATGGGCGGCCACGCCCGGCAGCCCCGCATGGCGCGGGCGCGGCGCCTGCGCATGGCTGCGGTAGCGGTCGATCCAGTACGAGGTGGAGGCGTCGTGGCCCCAGTCCACCAGCCCCGCTGACACCGGCACGGCCAGCTCGCGCTCGATGCCGGTGGCCAGGCGCTTGCCCAGCTCCACGCCCCACTGGTCGAACGGATTAATGCCCCATACCACGCTCTGCACGAAGACCTTGTGCTCGTAGAGCGCCAGCAGCGCGCCCAGCGAGCGCGGGTCGAGCTGGCGCATCACCACCAGGGTGGAGGGCCGTCCGCCCGGGTGCACCATGTGCCGCGCCAGGCTGAGCGCGCGCTCGCGGTCGTCGATGTGGGCCACGTCCAGCAGCGCCTGCTCCAGGCTCTTGCCGCGCAGCAGCGCCTGGCGCTGGGCCAGGCAGTTCGCCAGCAGCATGCGGTGCGCGTCGGGGCTGCCCGGATGGCCCTGGAGACTGGCGATGAAATCGACCGGCGCCCCGTCCTCGCTCTGGTGCAGCCACTGGAAGAAAGTGTGCTGTCCGTCGGTGCCCGGCATGCCCCAGATGATGGGCGCGGTGGGCACGCCCACGGGCTGTCCGTCGCCGGCCACGCGCTTGCCCAGCGATTCCATTTCGAGCTGCTGCAGATAGGTGACCAGGTGCAGCAGCCGCGCGCTGTAGGCGGCGATGTTGAGCGAGTTGTGGCCCTTGACGCTGCAATTGACCAGCCCGGCCAGCGCGAGCTGCACGGGCGCGTTGGCGCCGACGGGCGCCTGGCGGAAATGCTGGTCCATGGCTTCGGCGCCCGCGCGCATGCCGATCAGCACCTCGGCGCCCACGGTGAGCGCAATGGACAGCCCCGCCACCGACCACACGGAATACCGGCCGCCCACCCAGTCGCACATCTTGAAGACCTGGCTGCCCGGCACGCCCAGCGCGCGCGCGGCCGACGGATTGGCGGTGACGGCGGCCAGCTGCGCGCTGGCGTCCCTCACGCCGCCGTTGCGCAGCCAGGCGATGGCGGCGCGGGCGTTGTGCAGGGTTTCCGCCGTGGTAAAGGACTTGGACGAAATCACCACCAGGCAGCGCCGCGCGTCCAGCCCCGCCACCGCGTCGTGCAGCGAATGGCCGTCAATGTTGGACACGAAGCGGATCTGCCGGCGCTGGGCCGGCCCGCCGAAAGCCTGCACCGCGAGCCGGGGCCCCCAGTCGCTGCCGCCGATGCCGATGTGCAGCACGCTGGAATAGTCGCCCGCCTTGTCCAGCGCCCGCACATAGTCGAGCATGCGGGCGTACTCGCGCACGGACTCCGAGTCCTGGCCGTCGGGCGCTTCGCGCGTGCGGCCGGCGCGCAGCGCCGTGTGCCAGGCGGGCTTGCCCTCGGTCCAGTTGACCGGCCCGCCCTCGAACAGCGCATCGCGAGCCGCGGCCAGCCCGCGCGCCTCGAGCAGCGCCCGCCCGGCCTCCTCCAGCGCCGGCGACTGCCATTGCATGGTCAGGTCCACGCACAGGCCCGCCGCCTCTATCGTCTTCAGCGCGCCGGCGTCCAGGCGGGCCGCGTCCGCGGCCCGCGCGAACGCCTGCCATTGCGGGCTGTCCGCCAGGCTGGAGCCGGCTCCCGGCGCCGCTGTCCCATTATTGGCCTTACCCATCGCGTGATGCTCCTTAAAACGGTAAACGAACATGAGGCGCAACGCGGCGCAGCGCATTGCGGAAGTCCTCTTCGATACGGGCCAGCGCGGCCACGGTGTCTCCTTCGAAACGCAGCACCACCGAAGAAGTGGTGTTGGACGGCCGGGCCAGCCCGAAGCCGTCGGCATAGTCCACCCTCACCCCGTCCAGGTCGTTGATCGACACAGCGCCGGGGAACTCCCCCTGCGCGCGCAAGGCGTCGACCAGGGCGAACTGCTCGCCCTCGGCGGTTTCCAGCTTGATCTCCGGCGTGGCGCAGGATTGCGGCAGCTGCTCCAGCAGCGTGGAGGGGTGCGGCGCGGCCGAGACGATCTCCAGCAGGCGCGCGGCCGCGTACAGGCCGTCGTCGAAGCCGTACCAGCGCTCCTTGAAGAACATGTGCCCGCTCATCTCGCCGGCCAGCAGCGCGCCGGTTTCGCGCATGCGCGCCTTGACCAGCGAATGGCCCGTGCGGCACATGGTGGCGCGCCCGCCCGCCTCTTCCACCGCGCGCGCCACGTGCCGGCTGCACTTCACGTCGTACAGGATCTCGGCGCCCGGATTGCGCGCGAGCACGTCGCGGGCGAAGAGGATGAGCTGGCGGTCGGGCCAGATGATCTGGCCCGACTTGGTGACCACGCCCAGGCGGTCGCCGTCGCCGTCGAATGCCAGCCCGACTTCGCAATCGGAATAGCGCAGGCAGTAGATGAGATCCTGCAGGTTGTGGGGATCGGCGGGGTCCGGGGCGTGCCCCGGAAACGCGCCGTCCACTTCGCAGAACAGTTCGGTGACTTCGCAGCCCAGCGCGCGGAACAGCGCCGGGGCGACCGCGCCCGCCACGCCGCTGCCGCAGTCGATGGCCACCTTCATGGGACGCGCCAGGCGGATGTCGCCCAGGATGCGCGCCACATAGCAGGGCTGGATCTGCATCTGCGTGCGCCCGCCCGGCACGGCGGCGGCCTCCGCCGGCGCCAGCATGGCGTCGCGCAGCGCCTTGATGCCCTCGCCATACAGCGCGGCGCCTTCCATCACGATCTTGAAGCCGTTGTGGACGGGCGAATTGTGGCTGCCCGTGACGGCGATGCCCGTGCCCGTGTCCATGAGCCACGTGGCGAAATACATCATGGGCGTGGTGGACATGCCGATGTCGATCACGTGCACGCCCGCGGCCCGCAGGCCGGCCTGCAGCGCGGCGGAAAGCTCCACGCTGCTGGCCCTGCCGTCGCGCCCCACCACGATGGCGCGCACACCCTGCTCCAGCGCCCGCGCACCGGCCGCCAGGCCCAGGCCGTGCGCGAAGCGCGCGTCGATTTCGTCCGGTACTGTTCCCCTGATGTCGTATGCCTTGAATACCGTATCCCGAATTTGCGGGTTCTCCCAGCCAAACGTCCCGTGCATGCCAGCTTCTCCAGGTGGCGGTGGTTGTCGTTATTTGGAACCCGTCTGCTTGAAATCTCCGTAGTAGGCCGCGCGGGAATAGCGGTAGCCGCCGTATTTGGACCGGAAGTTGAACCGCTCCGGCAGCAGCTTGAGCCCATTGAACAGCACGCCGTCCACCGGCGCGCCGGCCTGGATGAGCCGCTTGGCGGTTTCGCGGATCTCGCCCACCGTGTTCATGCCCGATCGCACCACCACCATGACGGCCGCCGCGTGCGTGCCGACCACGGCCGCATCGGGCGAGGACAGCACGGGCGCGGTGTCCAGGATGACCATGTCGTACTGGGTGGACAGCTCGCGCAGGGTTTCGCCGAACACGGGCGAGGCCATCAGCTCCGAGGGATCGAAGGTGACCGCGCCGGTGGAAATGAAGTCCACGCCCTCGGCCACGCTGTGGCGGCGCACCTGCGCCAGCGGCACGGTGCCCGTCAGCACCTCGAACAAGCCGTCTTCCTTGGGCACGCCGAAATACTTGTGGAGCTGGCCCTTGCGGAAATCAGCGTCGATCAGCAGCACGCGCTTGCCCACGCCGCCCTGGATGAAGGCGAAGTTGGCCGACAGGAACGACTTGCCCACTCCCGCCACGGGCCCGGTGAACATGACCATGTTGTTGGCCGAGTGGCGCAGCGACGCCTGCAGCACGTTGCGGAAAGACCGCAGGCTTTCGATGGGCGGCGAGCTGCCCTCGCTTTGCGCCAGCAGCGCGGGCACCGAGGCGTTCTTGCGGCGGCTGCGCTTCCAGAGCCTGTCCTGCACGTCGCTGTAGGGAATGGCGGCCAGCACGGGCAGGCCGGTATGGCGCTCCACGTCCTCGGGTTCGGACAGCCCGCCGAACAGCGCGTTGCGGACGAAGGCGCACAGCACGCCGAAGATCAGGCCGATGGCCGTGGCCACGGCGATGATGATGGCGGCCTTGGGACGCACGGGCTTGTCGGGTTCGACGGCCGCATCGACGATGCGCACGTTGCCGATCTTGCCGGCGCGGATCAGACGCAGTTGCTGGGCGTTGTTGAGCAGCGCGGTATACAGCTCGGTGTTGACGCGCACGTCGCGCACCAGGCGCACCACATCCTGCTCCAGGTCGGGCAGCTGCTTGATGTTGCCGCCGATGCGATTCACGTCGCCCGTCAGCGAGGCGATCTGGCGGTCGATGGCCACGATGCTCGGGTGGCTGGGCGAGAAGCGGGTGATGAGCTCCTGCCGCTTGGCGCGCAATTCCATGACCTTGGTCTGGGCGTCCACCGACTGCGCCAGGATCAGCTTGGCTTCCTCGCTGAGATCGATGGTGCCGCGCTTGTTGCGCAGGGCGTTGTACTTGGTTTCGGCCGCGTCCAGCTCGCTCTTGAGCTTGGGCAACTGCTGCTCCAGGAAACCGAGCGACTTCTCAGCCTGCGCCGCCTTGCGGTTGACGTTCTGCTGCACGTATTCCTGGCCGATCTCGTTCAGGATGGCGGTGGTGAGCGCCGGGTCGTTGCCCTCCAGCGTCACGCCGATCACGCCCGAGGCGCGGCCGCGTTCGAAGATGCCCAGATGCGACTGCACGTCCTCGATGGCGGCCAGGCGCGAGGTGCGCGACACCACGAATTCGGTGCCCGGACGGCCCGAGATGGCGTCCACGTGCACGTCCAGCGCGCCGCCGCCCGGCAGCAGGAAATGCTCGGGCTTGCCTACCGTGCCCTTGAAGGTGGCGCCGGTGATCTTGTCGTTCAGCGTGTAGCGGCCCTCGCCCAGGGTCGTGATGCGAAAGGGCTTGCCCAGCCATTCGTTGGGCACGTCGAGCTGCGAGACGGAAATGGATTCGCCGCCCCAGGCATAGCCGCCATGCGGCAGGCTGGCCAGGAAGGGCAGGCTTTCGTGGCGGCGCGCCAGCCATTCGCCCACCACGGGGAAATACCGCGGCTTGGCGTGGATGTACAGCAGGAACTTGTCCACGGCGGGGCCGACCACCATGCGCGAGCGCAACACCTCCATCTCGCCCGAGGTTTCCGCCTTGGTGTCGAATATGGCGGAGACGTCGCCGAGCAGGCTGCGCGCCTGGCCGTTGGGCTGCTCTTCCTCCACCTGCACGATGATGTCGGCCGAATAGACGGGCGGCGTCACCATGATGTAGATCGCCGCCCCCAGGAAGGCCAGCATGGTGAAGGCAATGATCAGCCAGCGGTTCGTGAAGATCGCGTCGACGTGCGACGTCAGCGGTGTCTCCTGCTGGCGCGCCGGGACGGGCGGCTCAAAGGATTCGATAGGCAACGACATGCAGCTCTCCAGTAGGGGACGCCGCGCCGCGGCGCCCCCAAAGGCAAGGGAAGGATCGGTACTACTTGATGGAATGAACGGTCTGTACGGTCTGCGTGCTCGGGAACAGGTTGCTCACGAAGCGGTTCCAGCGCACCATCGCGGCCGAATCGACGAACACCACGTCCTTGGGCTGCAGCTCGAACTTCTCCGCCACCGCCAGGGCCTGCGGCGATCCGCTGTCCAGGTGATAGACCAGCGGCTTGCCCTCGTCGGTGGCGCGCACCACGAAGATCTCTGACGGGTTGGCACTCATCTGATTCGGTCCTCCTGCTTCGCCCAGCGCCTCGGTCAGCGACATGCGGCCGTCGCGCATGACCGCGGCCATGGGGTTGGTCACCTCGCCCATCACGTACACCTTGCTATCTTCGCGAGGGGTTACCCGCACGACGTCCCCGGACCGCAGCATGACCTGGTTCAGGTCTTGCCCGCGCTCGATCAGCGCCGGAATGTTCACGCGCGTCTTCTTGCCCTCGCGTATGACGTAGACGCTGCTGCGGTCGCCGGTGGGCAGGATTCCGCCCGCGCGGTTGATCGCTTCGAGCAAGGTCATGGGTATGTCGTTGATTGCCACGGTTCCGGGATTCTTCACCTCGCCGTCCACATAGACGCGTTTGCTGCGATAGCCCAGCACGCGCACCGTGATCTGCGGGTCCTGGATGTACTTGCTGGAACTGTTGACTATGAGATTGCGCGCCTGGAGTTCCGTCAACCCCGCCACTTTGAGGAGTCCCGCATACGGAAATTGGATGTATCCAGTGGATGAAACGGTATATCCCGGAATGCCCGATGCGGTGTCTCCTATGGCTAGTTCGGTCGCCCCTGTCCCGATGGCGTAGGTTTGCGTCGGAAGCACGAGCTCGGGGTGGTCCCAGACGACGATCGAGAGAATGTCTCCCGGGCCGATGACGTAAGGCCCGCCCTTGCCGAGCAGGTGGCCCACGCCGCCCTTGTTGTCGATGAGGGCTTCCCGGGCCTGGTGCTCGTCCTGCACCAGCGTTGGCGTGATCTCCTTGATCTCGGCCACGGAATTCGGGTCTAGCGGATCTACCCGATGATCGGCCTTGAATGTCATGCCGGGAGAAAGGGCGCAGGCGCCCAGCGAGGACACGAGCGCGATAGCCGCAATGGCCCGGCTCAACGTTCCGAATAGTGTCGTCATGGCAAATCCACTGTGAATGACTTCGTTGCTTGGAAAGGAGCCCGATGCGTAACGGGTTGCGACATTCCACTCTCTTTTCCGTACCCCGCACATTCGACGGATGCCCTAAGCCTTCTCCTAGTCCGTTTGGAGGTTTCGACCGCGGCGAGCACTCAATAAGATTTCCCCGGTAGCTGCAAGTTTGCGGCGGCGCACATTTTTTTCCGCGCGCCGCGAAGTGTCTGCCCAAGAAACAGGAGTGCACGATGGACCCGTCCCAAACGGATATGTCGGCGAGATTCGGCGGAGCCGGTTATCTGTACCGGCTCCTGGATGCCGCGATCGTGATCGCCTGCGGCCTGACCGCCACGGGCCTGAAATTCTCCGACGAAGCGGTGGCCGACCCGCCGCAGATCCACCTGTTCCTCATCTATCTCTGCGGACTCGGCGTGATCGCCATCTTTCCCGCGTTCCGTCTTTATGTGTCATGGCGCGGTCGGCTGCTGACCGACCTGGTGGTGCGGGCGCTGGCGGCCTGGGCCACCGTGTTCGCGCTGGGCATCTTCGTCAGTTTTCTCATGCATCAGGCCGGCGCGGTATCGCGCGTATGGGCGGCTACGTGGTTCTGCCTGGCGGCGCTGGTGCTGACCGGGCTGCGCATCGGCGTATACGCCGTGCTGGGCGCCGCGCGCGACCGGGGGCTGGACCGCAAGCGCGTGGCGCTGGTCGGCTTCGGCGCGCTGGGCCACGACCTCTGGCGCCGCGTGGAACGCTACCGCGACGCGGGCTACGAAATCGCCGGCATCTATGCCGAAGACCACGAGATCCTGCCGCCGGGCGTGCGGCGCGTGGGCAGCCTGGAGTCGCTGCACGAGTTCGTGCAGCAGCACGGCGTGCGCGAGATCTGGATCGTGCTGCCGATGGAGGCCGGCCAGGAGCTGCGCGAGGTGCTGCACCACCTGCGCAACGACCTGGTCGACATCCGGTGGATTCCGGACGTGATGTCGATCCAACTGCTGGGGCACCGCATCGGCGAGTTCCTGGGGCTGCCCGCCATCCAGCTCAACAGCCTTCCGGCCGCCGGCGTGCGCGGCATGGCCAAGGAGGTGTTCGACCGCAGCTTTGCCGCGTGCGCGCTGCTCGGCCTGTCGCCGCTGATGCTGGCGATCGCCTGCCTGGTGAAGGCCACGTCCAAGGGGCCGGTGTTCTTCAAGCAGCCCCGGCTGGGCGTGGACGGCAAAGTGTTCCAGGTCTACAAGTTCCGCACCATGACCGTGCACCAGGAGCACGGCGTGGTGACCCAGGCCACGCGCAACGACGCGCGCGTCACGCGCATCGGCGGCTTCCTGCGGCGCACCAGCCTGGACGAGCTGCCGCAGTTCCTGAACGTGCTCAAGGGCGAGATGTCGGTAGTGGGCCCGCGCCCGCACGCGCTGGAGCACAACGAAATGTACAAGGACCTGGTGCAGCGCTACATGATGCGCCACCGCGTCAAGCCCGGCATCACCGGCTGGGCGCAGATCAACGGCTTTCGCGGCCAGACCGACACGCTGCGCAAGATGAGCGACCGCGTGGAGCACGATCTCTATTACATCCAGCACTGGACGTTCCGCATGGACCTGCAGATCATCGCCCGCACCGCGCTGTCGGGCTGGACGGGCCGCAATGTCTACTGAACCGCTGGGATGGCCCGCGATGCGCGAAGCGAAACCGCCCGCGGGCGCGCTGTCCGCCTCCGACTTCCGCCGGGCCGTGGAAATGCTGCCGCTGGTGTCCATCGACCTGCTGCTGCGCGACGGCGCGGGACGCTACCTGACCGGGCTGCGCGCCAACCCGCCGGCCCGGGGCGCGTGGTTCGTGCCGGGCGGGCGCATCCGCAAGAACGAGACGCTGCGCCAGGCGCTGCGCCGCATCGCCCGGGAGGAGCTGGGCCTGTCCGTGCCGGCCGAATCGTGGCGGCCGCGCGGCGTGTACGAGCACTTCTACGGCACCAATTTCGCGGGCGAGGCGGGACGCTCCACCCATTACGTCGTGCTGGCCTATGAGGCCGACTTTCCGCTGGACATCGCCAACCTGCCGCGAGCGCAGCACCAGCGCTACCGCTGGGCCAGCGCCGAGGCGATCGCCGCCGATCCCGGCGTGTACCCCTACACCCAGGCCTACTTCAAGGAGTGAGCGCCATGACCAATCCCCTTCCCCCGTACCGGGCCGTCATTCTTTGCGGCGGATCCGGCTCGCGCCTGTGGCCGCTGTCGCGCGAACTGCTGCCCAAGCAGTTCATCCGGCTGACCAACGACCGCTCGCTGCTGCAGAACACCCTGCTGCGGCTGGGCTCGGCCGGCGCGCAGGCCCGACCCATGCTGGTGTGCAACGAGGCGCACCGCTACATCGCGGCCGAGCAGGCGCTGGAGCTGGGCATGAAGGACGTGGAGGTCATCCTGGAGCCGCACGCGCGCAACACCGCGCCGGCCATCGCGGCGGCCACCCTGCGCGCCATGCGCGACGGGGAAGATCCGGTCATGCTCATCATGCCGTCGGACCACGTGCTGGAAGACGGCGAGGTGCTGGCCGAGGCGTTCGCGCAGGCTTACCAGGCCGCGCGCAACGGCGCGCTGGTGACGTTCGGCATCCGGCCCACATCGCCGCTGAGCGGCTACGGCTACATCCAGGCCGAAGAAGCGCCCGAGCTGGCGCCCGCCCGCCGCGTAAGGCGCTTCGTGGAAAAGCCCTCGCCCGAAGTGGCCCAGCGCTTCATCGACGAAGGCAACTACTACTGGAACAGCGGCATGTTCGCCTTCCAGGCGTCCGTCTTCATTGGCGAGCTGGAACGGCTGGCGCCCCGGATCCTGGAGCAGGTGCGGGCCGCGGTGGACGCCGGCACCGGCGAAACCGCCCTCTTCCACCTGGACGGCGCGGCCTTCGAGGCCTGCCCCAGCGATTCCATGGACTACGCCATCATGGAACGCACCGACAGCGCGGTGGTCATTCCCCTGGCCGCCTCGTGGAGCGACGTGGGCGCCTGGGACGCGGTATGGGGCATTGCCAGCAAGACGGCCGACGGCAATTCCATGTCGGGCGACGTGATGGTGGAGGACTCGCGCAACTGCCTCATCCATTCGACCAGCCGCCTGGTCGCCTCGGTGGGCCTGGACGACATCGTGGTGATCGAAACCGCCGACGCCGTGCTGGTCGCGCACAAGACGCGCTCGCAGGACGTAAAGCGGCTGGTGGAGGCGTTCAAGACGCAGCAGCGCGCGGAACTCAACCACCACCGGGAGGTGCAGCGCCCCTGGGGTTCCTACGACTCGGTCGGCCAGGGACCGCGCTACCAGGTCAAGCGCATCACCGTGAAGCCGGGCGCGCGGCTGTCCTCGCAGATGCACCACCACCGTGCGGAGCACTGGATCGTGGTCACCGGCACGGCGCGCATCTACCGGGGCGACGAGCAGTTCCTCCTGACGGAGAACCAGTCGACCTACATCCCGCTCGGCGAAGTCCACAGCCTGGAAAACCCGGGAAAGATCCCGCTGGAGATCATCGAAGTGCAATCCGGAGCCTACCTGGGCGAGGACGACATCGTCCGCTTCCAGGACATGTATGGGCGCGTCTGAGCCGCGCAACGCCCGGCCGCCCTTCTGGCGTCCGGGCCTGGCCCGCCTTTGCCTGCCGACCGCCGGGCTCTTCTTCCTGGTGATGGTGTCGGTGGGCAACCTGCCCGGACTCGCGTCCGACATGTCGGACGCCTTTGGCGACAAGCGCCTGCACCTGGCGGCCTATGGGTTTCTGGCCGCGCTGATTTACCTGTCGGTCAACCGCCGCCCCATTCTTGCCGCCCTCTTTTCGGTGGCCGTGCTGGGGACGCTGGACGAAGGAATCCAATCCCTTTTTCCCTACCGGCAGGCTGAGTTATTAGACCTTTTGGCCGATATCCTGGCGGCGGGTGTGTCAGTAACCTGCCTACACATCGGTTCCGCAGCCTTCGGCTCCTTTCGTGCAGTTTCTAAGTCTTAAGGATACAACCATGTCTAAAAGGGCACTGATCACCGGCGTTACTGGTCAAGACGGCGCCTATCTCGCGGAGTTGCTGCTGTCCAAGGGCTACGAAGTCCACGGCATCAAGCGCCGGGCCTCGCTCTTCAACACCGCGCGCATCGACCATCTTTACCAGGATCCGCATGACCAGCCGCGCCATTTCGTGCTGCATCATGGCGACATGACCGATTCCTGCAGCCTGATCCGCATCGTGCAGGCCGTGCAGCCGGACGAGATCTACAACCTCGCGGCGCAGAGCCATGTGGGGGTGTCGTTCGAGGAGCCCGAATACACCGCCAACGCCGACGGCCTGGGCACGCTGCGCCTGCTGGAGGCGATCCGCATCCTGAAGCTGGAGAACAAGACCCGCTTCTACCAGGCATCGACCTCCGAACTGTACGGCCTGGTGCAGGAGATCCCGCAGCGCGAAACCACGCCCTTCTACCCGCGCAGCCCCTATGCCGCGGCCAAGCTGTACGCCTACTGGATCAGCGTGAACTACCGCGAAGCCTACGGCATGTACGCCTGCAACGGCATCCTCTTCAACCACGAGTCGCCCAAGCGCGGCGAAACCTTCGTCACCCGCAAGATCACGCGCGGGCTGGCCCGCATCGTGCTGGGCCTGCAGGACTGCCTCTATATGGGCAACCTGTCCGCGCTGCGCGACTGGGGACATGCGCGCGACTATGTGGAAATGCAGTGGCTCATGCTTCAGCAGGACACGCCGGAAGACTATGTCATCGCCACCGGCATGCAGTACAGCGTGCGCGAGTTCATCAACACGGCCGCGCGCGAGCTGGGCATCCTGCTGGCGTGGGAGGGAGAAGGGCTGAACGAAACCGCCACCGTGCTGTTCAGCCCGGTGCACGACGTCAAGGCGGGCCAGGTCATCGTGCGCGTGGATCCCCGCTACTTCCGGCCGACCGAGGTGGAGACGCTGCTGGGCGATCCCACCAAGGCCCGCGAGAAGCTGGGCTGGTCGCCCCGCACCACGTTCGCCCAGTTGGTCAAGGAAATGGTGGAAGCCGATCTGAAGGAAGCGCGCCGGGACGCCCTGGTCGAACAGAACGGCTATGAAATCTACGCCTACAAGGAGTAGCCTGCCATGACGGACCTGGACCAACGCGTGTTCGTGGCCGGCCATCGCGGCATGGTGGGCGCGGCCATCGCCCGCGAGCTGCAGCGGCGCGGGTATCGCGGCGTTATCACGCGCAGCCGCGCGGAGCTCGACCTGGAAAACCAGGACCAGGTGCGCCGGTTCTTCGCGTCCACCCCGGTGGACGTGGTGTACCTGGCCGCCGCGAAGGTGGGCGGCATCCTGGCCAACCACACCCATCCGGTGGATTTTCTTTACCGCAACCTGATGATCGAGTGCAACGTCATCCACGCCGCCTACGAGGCGGGGGTGCGCAAACTGCTGTTCCTGGGCTCGTCCTGCATCTATCCGCGCGAGGCCCCGCAGCCCATACGCGAGGACGCACTGCTGACGGGGCCGCTGGAGGCCACTAACGAACCCTACGCCATCGCCAAGATCGCCGGGCTCAAGCTGTGCGAGGCATACCAGCGCGAATACGGCGCGCGCTTCATTTGCGCGATGCCGACCAACCTGTACGGCCCGCACGACAACTACGACCTGCAGAGCAGCCACGTGCTTCCCGCCCTGATCCGCAAGTTCCACGAGGGCCGCGAGAACGGGCAGGAAAGCGTCGTCCTGTGGGGCACCGGCGCCCCGCTGCGCGAGTTCCTGTACGTGGACGACCTGGCCGAGGCCTGCGTCACGCTGATGGAGCATCCGCAGGCCGAAGGCATCTACAACATCGGCGCGGGGCGGGACATCTCCATCGCCGACCTTGCCGCGCTGGTGGCGCGGGTGGTGGGCTACACGGGCGCCATCGTCTACGACGCCGGCAAGCCCGACGGCACGCCGCGCAAGCTGATGGATTCCTCGCGCATGCGCGCGCTGGGCTGGCGCCCGGCCACCCCGCTCGCCCGGGGCATCGAGCTGGCCTACGGCCATTTCCTGCGCGAACGCGCCCCGGGCGCCGTTTCCGTGGCCTGAGGCCACGCCCTCCGACCCACAGGCTTACCGATGTTCGGATTCGTGAGGAAATACATCGCCGGCAATGCCTCGTTCTGGGGACTCGTGGAGTACGGCGTCGGCCCGATGGCGGCGCTGGTGGCGCTGCCCATCCTGTTCCGCCAGTTGGGCACGGTGGGGTTCGGCCAGTACTCGATGATCATCGCGCTGGCCGGCTTCGGCAACGCCGCCAACCTGGGCGCGGCGGTGACGGCCACCAAGCTGGTATCCGAGCGCATGCACGAGCCGGGCGGAGCCTACCGCGCGGCCGGCGTGGGCATGGCGCTGATCGGCTGCGCGCTGGGCGTGGTGAGCGTCATCGCGGTGGCGCTGTGGCTGGCGGTGAGCCTGCTCTGGCCGCACGCCACGTTCGGCGGCGTGGCCGTCACCCTGCTCGCGATGCCGGCGCTGGCCATCTATCTGGCGCAGCAATACGACCAGCTTTTCTCCGGCTGCCTGAAAGGCCGCGAAGACTTCCGCGCCACCGCGCTGTGCGAGGTGTTCAGCCGCAGCGGCACCCTGGCGCTGGCCTGCGCCACCGCGGCCTTGACGGCCTCGCCGACCTGGACCGGCCTGGCCCAGGCGCTGGGCCTGCTGCTGGCCGGCAGCGCCAAGATGGGCGTGTTCTCCCGCGCCTATGGACACGCGGCGGTCCGGCCGGTGCGGGACCGCTCCGCGATGATGGAGGCGTTCCGCTTCTCGCGCTGGTCGTGGCTCAACAGCCTGAGCGCACTCGCCTTCGGCTCGGTGGACCGCGTGCTGGTGGGCAGCCTGATGGGGCCGGCCGCGCTTGCCATCTATACGGTGGGCGTGCAGGTCGGCCAGATGATCCACACCGCCTCGGTGGCCATCTTCCAGAAGGCGATGCCGCGGGTGAGCCGCCTGGCCGCGGCGCCGCCCTACCCCGGTGCGGCCGAGCGCGAAGTGCGCCGCATGATGCTGGCCAATCTCGCGCTGTCGGTCACGGCCACCCTGGCGGTGCTGGCGGTGAGCTCGCCGCTGCTGGATCTGATGCTGGGCTCGAACGTGGCCGAAGGCCATCTGGGCACGTTCCGGCTGCTCATCGCGGCCTCCGGCATGCTCTCGCTCAACGCGGCCGCGCACTTCTCGCTGCTCGGCCTGGGCAACTCGCGCGCCATCGCCATCTTGAACGGCTTGGGAGGACTGGCCATGCTGTGCGTCATGGCCGCGCTGGTGCACGTGGCGGGCGAACACGCCGCCGCCTGGGGCCGCATGGCCTATGCGCTCATCACGCTGGCCGGCGTGGCCCTCGCCATCCGCCAATCCCGCCCGGACATCGCGGGCGCCATACCGGCCGCCACCCGGTAAATCCTATGCTGAGGTTTCCCATGCGCAATCGTCACATCGCCCATACGCGCCAGCTCGTCGAATTCGTCAGCGAACTGCGTCCGCCGGCCCCCATCGCGGGCAACCTGCTGCCCAAGCTGACCATCGTGACGCCCTCCTACAACCAGGCGCGCTTCCTGGAGCGCACCATTCTTTCGGTGCTGAACCAGGGCTACCCCAGGCTGGAATACATCATCATCGACGGCGGCTCCACCGACGGCAGCGTGGACATCATCCGCAAGTACGAGCGCTACCTGAGCTACTGGGAAAGCACGCCCGACCGCGGGCAGTCGCACGCCATCAACAAGGGGTTCGAGCGCGCCACGGGCGAATACGTGGGCTGGCAGAACTCCGACGATCTGTATTTCCCGGGCGCGCTGCGCAAGCTCGGCGCCGCCGCCTCGCGCGTGCGCGCGCCCATCATCAGCGGCAACCTGTTCGTGGCCGACGCCGAAAACCGCATCTTCCGCAAGATCCACTACACGCCGGTCAACCGTGGCACGCTGACGGTGGTGAAGGCGTCCATTCCGAACCAGTCCGCCATCTTCCGCCGCGACCTGCTGCGCAAGCACGGGCTGCTGCAGGAGAGCATGCGCTACTGCATGGACCTGGAACTCTGGAGCCGGCTGTTGCGCGAGGGCAAGAACGTGATCGTGCCCGACGCCATGGGGGTCTACACCGCCCACGACGAAACCAAGACCGCGCTCATGCAGGACGTGCTGCAGGAAGAGCGCGAGCAGATCGTGGACCGCATCCGCCGCACCGAGCCGGGGCTGGGCAAGCTCTTCGAACTGTCGTGCCGCGCGTCCAAGGTGGCCGCGCACGCGCGCCAGGGCGACCTTTCCTACCTGATCGAAAAGCTCGCCACCAAGCTCTTCCGGCGCGACGACTGGGCGGTGCGCTAGCGCCGCCCGCCCCAGGAGCCTCTCCCATGGCCAACATCCGCAAACTCTCGACCCTGCACCTGCTGGGACTGTTCGCGTTCACCGCGCTGGCGCTGAACAACGACCATTTCGTGCTGGGCGTGGGCGGCTTCAAGCTTTCGCCCTTCGACCTGCTCTTCGTCGCCATGCTGGGCGTCAAGGCGCTCAGGCTGGCCGAGCCCGGCGCCTACGCGCTGCCGCGCGGGGCGCTGGGCATGCTGCTGGGCATGCAGTGCCTGTCGGTGATCTACCTGCTGCTGGTGTCGGCGCACCATCCGGGCATCGAGACGGGCGACGTGGCGCGCGACCTGCGCATCGTGTTCTATTTCCTGTGCACGCCCTTTCTCTGCTACAAGGACATCGACAGTCCGCACGCCTACGCCATCCTGCAGAAGTACATCGTGGCGGCCTGCCTGGCCGTGTCCACCTTCATGCTGCTGGAACAAGCTCAGGGTTTCTCCATCTCGAATCCCGTGCGCAACGTGCAGCTGGGCATCTGGGCGATTCCGTCCGGCGTGGTGTCGCTGCTGTACTTCCGCCGCACCCTGAACGTGTCGGGCCCCAAGGCCTATGCGCTCACCGTGTACATGCTGATGGCGCTGGTGTTCTCGCTCAACCGCAGCCAGTACCTGCAGCTGGCGGTGGCCGTTTTCCTGGCGATGATGCTGGCGGGCAACCCCGAGGTGCGGCGCCGCGTGTTCCTGATCTTCGCGCCCGCCACGGTGGCCGGCGTGCTGGTTTTCGCCAGCATCGGCTACCTGGACGTGCTCGCCAACCGCATCTTCAGCGTGGAGCGCCTGGACGAGGATTCGAGCTACGGCGCGCGCATCCAGGAGATGCAGGGGCAGATGGACTTCTTCGCCGAAAGTCCCGTGTTCGGCAAGGGCGCGGGCTTTCGCAGTTGGGTCATGGGCGAGAACGGCTTCGAGCTGAGCACTTTCGCGCACAACTCCTGGGCCTTCTACCTGATGAAGTTCGGCATCGTCGGCACCATCATGATCATGCTGCCGCCGCTGCTCATCCTGCTGCTCACCCTGCTGAGACGATACCGGAATCCCGGCCTGGAGCTGCATCGGCGATACCTGCTCGCCACCGTCCCGATCTACATCTTCGTGGATTCGCTGTCGGGCGGCCTGGCCTATGCCCCCAAGACCGCCTTCACCGGCTTCCTGCTCTGCTATTGCCTGTCGCTGCTGCGCAATGCCCGCGCCATGCCCGTGCCGACGCAGGCCGCCGCTTCCCCCAGCCCCCGTCCGGACGCGTCGCGCCGGGCGCTACCGCGAGTTCTGCCTCATGTCTGATGTCATGTTTGTCTCGCCGGACCTGCACGGCGGCGTCGGAAGGTGCGTCGCCTTCATCGCGGACGCGCTGCCGGAACGCGGCATCGACTCGTCGCTGTTCCTGCTGCGTTCGCGCAACCGCGAATACCCCGTGTCCAACCCCAAGGTGACCCGCGCCCTGCCCATCATCGAGTCTCCGCAACGCTTCCGGCTCATGCTGCCGCTGGCGTTCTTCAAGCTGCTGCGCCAGATCCGCCGCGAGCGGCCCGCCATCGTGTGTTCGCACGGGCTGCTGTGCAACCTGCTGGTTGTCATCGCGCGGGCGCTGCTGCGCGGCAAGTTCTGCACGGTGGCGTTCGAGCACAGCAGCCCGGCCATCCACTACGGCGCCTCCAGGCTGAGCCGGCTCAAGTGCTGGGTCGTGAGCCAGACCTACCGGCGCCACGATGCCGTGGTCGGCGTCTCGCGCGGCGTGAAGGAAGACCTGGTCAGCATGTTTCCGCCGCTGCGCGGCAAGGTCCGGTACATCTACAACGGCGTGCCGCTGGACAACGTGCGGGCCCAGAGCGGGCAGGCGTCCGTCCCGGGCGCGGCCGCGTCGCGGGAGCTGCACGTGGTGGCGGTGGGACGGCTGGAAGCCGTCAAGGACTACGCCACGCTGGTGGACGCCGCGGCCCTGCTGGACGATCCCCGCATTTCCATCACCATCCTGGGCGAGGGCTCCGAGCACGCGGCGCTGCAGCGGCGCATCGAACAGCGGCCGTCGCGCACCCGCGTAACGCTGGCCGGCCACATCGACAACCCTTTTCCCATGCTGGCGGGAGCAGGCGCCTTCGCTTCCACGTCGCTGCGCGAAAGCTTCGGCAACGTGCTGGTCGAGGCGCTCTGCCTGGGCGTGCCGGTCATTTCCACCGACTGCCCGCACGGCCCCGCCGAAATCCTCGACGCGGGACGCTACGGCCTGCTGGTGCCGGTAGGCGACGCCGCGGCGCTGGCCGACGCCGTGCGTCGCCTGGCCGACGACGCCGAGATGCGCCAGCGGCTGGCCGAACAGGGTCCGGCGCGCGCGGACTTCTTCTCTCTCGAGCGGCATTGCCTCAATGTCATCGCGCTTTTCGAGCCGCTGCTGCGGCGCGGCACGCCCTGAACAGGACAGCATCATGCAGAAGATACCGATTTCCGTCGTGGTCATGACCAAGAACGAGGAGCGAAACATCGTCAAGTGCCTGAAGGCGCTCGCCGACTTCGATGAAGTGTTCGTGGTGGACTCCAACAGCACCGACGCCACCTGCGTGCTGGCTGAATCGCTGGGCGCGAAAGTGTGCAACTTCCAGTGGAACGGCAAATACCCGAAGAAGAAGCAATGGTGCCTGGAGTCGCTGCCCTTCTCCCATCCGGTGGTACTGTACGTCGACGCCGACGAGGAAATGACGCCGGCGCTGGCCCGCGAAATACGCGATTGCCTGCCCCGCTTCGCGGCCGGCGCGGGCGGCGCCTTCGTGCCGTTCGACTACGTATTCTGCGGCCGTAAGCTCGAGCACGGGCACCGCGTCTACAAGCTGGCGCTGCTGGCGCGCGAGCGCTCGCGCTTTCTGGACTACGACGACCTGGACGTGGCCAACATGTGGGAGGTGGAAGGCCACTACCAGCCGCAGGTGCAGGGCGAAACCTTCGCGCTGCGCAACCGCATGGTCCACAACGACCACGATACGCTCTTCCATTACTTCGACAAACACAACCGCTATTCGGATTGGGAAGCCAACCTGCGCACCAAGGGACTGATGAACGACCCGCGCGAAGCCAACGTGGGCGCGCGCGCCCTGCTCAAGCGCATCTTCCAGGCCATGCCATTCAAGGGGCCGGTGTCGTTCCTGCATTCCTATGTGTTCCGCCTCGGCTTTCTCGACGGCAAGGCCGGCTTCGACTACGCGATCGCGCGCGCCCTGTACTACTGGCAGATCCGCATCAAAACGGAGGAAATCCGCAAGGAGCGGCAGGCCGCCCTCGGCCGGGCCAAGGGGGAAACCGTGGCGGGAGCCGCGAAATGAGCGCGCTGCAGCGGCTGGACCAGTTCACGCTGGCTCCGGGACAGCGCGGCCGCTCGGCCCTGACGGTGCAGCTCTGGTGGATCGTCCAGGGCACGCTGTTCCGCTGGTCGCCGCAGGTGGCCTACGGTTTTCGCCGCTGGCTGCTGCGCTGCTTCGGCGCGCGCGTGGGCCGCAAAGTGCTGGTGCGCCCCAGCGCCACCATCACCTATCCCTGGAAAGTGGAGATCGGCGACTATGCCTGGATCGGCGACGACGCGGTGATCTACAGCCTGGGGCCGATCCACATCGGGGCGCACGCCGTGATCTCGCAGCGCAGCTATCTCTGCGCGGCCGACCACGATCCGGCGCGGCCCGACTTCCCGCTGCGCGAACGCATGGTGCGCATCGAGGACGGCGCCTGGGTGGCCACCGACGTGTTCATCGCCCCCGACGTCACGGTGGGCCGCGAAACCGTCGTCGGCGCGCGCAGCTCGGTGTTCCGCAGCCTGCCGCCCGGCATGATTTGCCACGGCAGCCCCTGCCGCCCCGTGCGGCCCCGCGCGGCGCGGGACGCCTCATGAAAATCCTCGTCTACGGCATCAATTACGCGCCCGAGCTGACCGGCACCGGCAAGTACACCGCCGAGATGGCCGAATGGCTGGCGGCGCGCGGGCACCAGGTCAGCGTGGTCACGGCGCCGCCCTACTACCCGCAATGGCGGGTGCAGCCGGGCTACCGCGCCGGACGCTACCAGCGCGAGACGCTGCGCGGCGTGGACGTGCGCCGCGCGCCGCTGTGGGTGCCCGCGCGGCCCGGCGGCGCCAAGCGCCTGGCGCACCTGGCCAGCTTCGCGCTGTCCAGCCTGCCCTCGCTGCTGCGCGCCGCGGTGAGCCGCCCCGACCTGGTGTTCGTGGTCGAGCCCGCCCTGTTCTGCGCGCCGGCCGCGTGGCTGGCCGCGCGGCTTTGCGGCGCGCGCGCATGGCTGCACATCCAGGACTACGAAGTGGACGCGGCGTTCGAGCTGGGGCTGCTCAAGGGCGCCGGGCTGCGCGGCCTGGTGCGCCGCGCCGAGACGTGGCTGATGCGCCGCTTCGACCGCGTCTCCACGATATCGGGGCGCATGCTGGAACGGGCGCTGGCCAAGGGCGTGGATCCGGCGCGCGCGCTGCTGCTGCCCAACTGGATCGACGTGGACCGCATCTCGCCCGACGAGGGCGGCGACCTGCGCGCCGAGCTGGGCATTCCGCCCCAGGCCGTGGTGGCGCTCTATTCGGGCAACATGGGCGGCAAGCAGGGCCTGCTGACGCTGGCCGACGCCGCCCGCCGGCTGAGCGCGCACGAAGGAATCTGGTTCGTGTTCTGCGGCCAGGGCCCCGAGCGCGCGCCGCTGCAGGACGCCTGCGCGGGCCTGCGGCGCGTGGTGTTCCTGGACCTGCAGCCCGCCGAGCGGCTGGGCGCGCTGCTGCGCACCGCGGACATCCACCTGCTGCCCCAGCGCGCCGGCGCGGCCGACCTGGTCATGCCGTCCAAGCTCACGGGCATGCTGGCCAGCGGCCGGCCCGTGGTGTGCGGCGCGGCCGAAGGCACCGAGCTGGCCGGCGTGGTGCGCCACTGCGGCCTGCTGGTGGCCCCCGAAGACGGCGGCGCCTTGGCCGGGGCCGTCCGCGCCCTGGCCGACGATTCCGCCCGCCGCCATGCGCTCGGCGAGGCCGCGCGGCAGTATGCGCAGGCGCACCTCCACGTGGAATCGGTGCTGGCCACGGCCGAGCACGCTTTCCTGGACGCCACGGGCCAGGCGCTTTCCCGGTCCGCCGCCGCGCGGGAAAGCGCCGCGCGGGAGAGCGATCTCTGAAACGCGATCCCCGCCGCCGGTTTCTCGATGTGCGATCGCCGAAGCCCGGGCCGCCCGCCTGGCGCGCCATGCCGGCCGCCCTCGCCGGGCATAGAGGTGCGCGCCTGCGTGGACTGCGGACAGTCCGCGCAGGCGTGCATCCCTATGCCGCTGGTTCGCTCTTGGGCGCGAGGCCAGGCGCCGTCGGCCCGTTGCCGTGCACCAGCCCCATCTGCACCGCGATGTAGGCCGCCTCGGCCTGGTTGCGGGCGTTGAGCTTCCAGTACAGGGTGCGAGCGTGACTCTTGACCGTGGCAACCGAAATGCCCACCTGCTGGCCGATCTCCCGCATGGTCTTGCCTTGCACCAGCAATTGCAGGATTTCCTCCTGGCGCTGGGTCAGCTCGCGCAGTTCGGGCGCCGGCGCGTGGCTGGCCAGCGGCATTCTCGATGAAGGCTGCGGATAGCATTCGCCGCCCGCCAGCACCAGGCTCACCGCTGCCGACAGCGCCTCGGGACTCGATGCCTTGGGCAGGTAGCCCGCCACGCCGGCGCGCGCGCATCCCGTCATCACCAGCGGGTCCAGCACCGCATACAGCACCAGCACCAGCCGCGGCATGAACAGCGAGGTCGCCTGGGAGAGCAGGCTCAGGTCGCTATCGGCCACGCCGCTGCACCCGAGCACCAGCAATTCCACGGGCCGGTTGAGCGAACTGGACATATTGAGCAGATGGGCTGGCGAGATTGCCAGAATGTCGTCGGCGTTGCGCACACGCTCCAGCACATGCTGGATCGCGACGCGAAGCAGCGCATAGTCTTCGATGAGTACGGTCGTCATCCTGGACGGAACCTTGTGAAGCATGGTTCAGACAACGGTTCCCGCGATCCAGGCTCACGCGCGCAGCGGCGCTGGCGAATGCGATTGGGGGCACGGGAGTCCTATCCGCGCTCCTGGATCGCTTTGGCGGCGCTGAGTAATCGCCATGCCAACCCATGCTTGCGGACACATCCCATGCTAGCAGCGGGGCTGCGCGGTGAATCTCGTTCAGGAGGATGATTGGTGGCGGAATGCGGCGGTATGGCGGGCGCCAGCGCCGTGGAAAACCGCCCTGGAATGCGAAGACAGGCCAAGCCCGGCAACGGGAAGCGCAGGGCGTTCCCGCGGCCGCCGGGCAAGCGGCGCGCGTCTGCTCAGCCGACCTTGCGCCCGTACATGTGCCCGGCGTCGGCATCCCTGTTGCTCGGCTCGTGCCATTCCAGCGTCGCGCCGCGCTGCAGCGCGGCGTACACGGCCTCTCCCTTGTTCTTCACGTGCAGGCGCTGGTAGAGCGTGCAGGCGTGCGTCTTGGCCGTGGCAACCGAAATGTTCAGCATGCGGCTCACCGTCTTGATGGGGTAGCCGCGCGCCAGCAGCACCAGCACCTCATACTGGCGCGGCGTGATCTGCAACAACTGCGCGCCGGCGCTGATGGGCATGGCGCCCTTGGAAGACGCGTCTTCGCCGTCGCGCGCGGGCAGCGCGCACGACGGCGTGGCGGGCGCCTGCAGGGCCTGCTCGCTCGGGAAGCACTGGCCGCCCGCCATGACCAGGCGGATGGCCGCTTCCAGGATTTCGACCGATGCCGTCTTCATGAGGCAGCCGTAGACGCTGGCGCCAGGCAGCCCCTGCACGGGCATGGGCAAAGGCATGACGTCCGTCAGCAGCAGAATGCGCTTGGGCGACAACACCCGCTGGATCTCCCCCAGTGCGGTCCAGGCCTCGTCCGTGTCGACCGGCAGTCCGTAGATCAGAAGATCGGCGCCCGCGTGCGCCCCGTCCGCCTTGGAGATGTCGGCCAGGCCCATTCCCTCGATTTCCCAAACATCGTCCAACTTGCTGAGTATCTGCCACAACCCCAGCCGCAACAGCGGATGGGCTTCAATCAGGACCATCTTGGCCATAATGTCCTCCCGGTTTTTTCGACAGGCCTAGAAGGGGATCTTCGCTGTGCTGAAGACTATTATTTTCAGCCCCGCGGAGCTTGTTCCGCGCCATGCGGGAATATGCGGATGCGGCATATTCATGGCATGCAGGCTGAGCAACTTTGGTAGCCAACATAACGGATGGCGTGAACCCATCTTATGGTTCGCAATGGCTAAAAGCAAGACGTTTCAGGTCGATATAATCCGACAAAAACAGTAATCATCCGTTAGCCTTAAACACTTCTCATAAATAGGAATGAGATAACGAAATCATTCTTTCCGGCGGCCGGGTTTTCCCGGGGGAAAATGCGCCCCGCTGCCCGGGAACCCGCCCATGCGGCCCCGCTTGCCGCAAGGGGCGCAGCCGCGGCAAGCGCGGCAGGCATGAAAAACCAGAGGGAGGGGTAACGGAAATGTTGCACGCCGCCCTGGCCGGGCGGCCCGCCGCGGGGCGCTGCCCGCCGGGGAAAGTCGCGGAGGGTTCAGTCTGGAATGCTGCCTCGGCCTTCTTCTTCCAGCCTTTGCCGCGGCAGCCGGCGAATATGAAATGCATTTTCCTGGAAAAACATCCGCCTTATTCAATCCATATAGGCGAAATCAAATACCGTATGCCCGCCCTGGTAGTGCCAATGGTGCATCGAAGCATGGCGTTTTTTCAGAAAATCGGCATAGTGGATCTCGCCATCGGTTTCCACATAAGTGGAGGGCGTCAGCTCCTCGATCCGGTTGAGCGACACTCCCTTGCCGTAGTGGCAGAACCCCTGGTATTGGGCGCAGCGGATCACCTCTCCGCCAGGCGTGACAACGATTCCCGCGTTGCGGGCCCGCATGGGGTTGCGCACGATAGGGTTGCAGGCGTGCGGCGTCCATTGCGTGGAGCGCGGCGAATCGGAAAAGAAGGCGAATAATTCGTCGCAATGGCTCTGGCCGTCGGTGCGGTCGATATTGGTGAGCAGCCACCAGTATTCGCCGTGCTTGAATATTATGGTGTCGACCGCCGATATATTCGTCATCAGCGTCATGTCGAGCTCCCACCTCAAGGGAAAATCGGTGCATTTCCAGAGCTCGATGCTGCGGTTTCCGCATGTTTCCGGAACCATGTACGTGGTCCCTTCGTATTCGAATATATACGGAAAGGATAAATGGTAGGGCAGGTTCAGCGCGGTTCCTATCAGCCGGAAGTCCCCGTCGGAGTATGTCGCGACCGAAATCGTGCCTTTGCGGGAATTAAAATCGTAGTCTTCGAAGAATATATAGGGTTTCTGGTCGCGCATATAAACAAAAGGGTCCGCGAAAAACCGACCCTTCGGGGGCTGCAGCACCATGGCCTCGGACACCACGGCCTGCTGGCGCGCTGACGGAAACATGCCGATCCGCCAGCGTATGTTCTTTTTCATGATGCGGCGCACAACGAGGTCCGCCATTAATGCCGCCTGGCGCGCGATGTACGAGGCGCTGTTCCATTCCACCGGGTCCGCGCGGCGCTCGCCGCTCACAATCTGGATCACGGGCGGCGCGGCGCCCCGGCGCGACCGCGCCAGCGCCTGCAAGGCGTCGTACACCATGAAATTGCCCAGACTGAACGCGCGCGCCTGGTTCTTCAGCCAAAATACTTCGGTATTGAAGCTGCGCTGGTCCAGCAGCTCGTCCTGCTCCGCCGTCGCGCCCATGCGCCAGAGCCGCACCGAGGTGTGGTCGGCGCGCTGGTACACCTCCCAGAATCCCGCGTAGCGGCTGGTGGCCACCGCGATGTCGGAGTAGCTGAGCCGCCATACGCCCAGCGCGGCCCAGTCCCGCATCTGGGCGCGGGACGCGGCCGACGAGCCCAGCGTGATGACCAGGTCAAGGCCGAGCGCGGCCACGCCGTCGTCGCCGGCCTCAGAGGCGGGCTGCAGGTCCAGCACCGGCACGCCGGGCGGCAGGCGCTCGCGCATGTCGCCGCATTCCAGCACCTGCCTCTGCCGCGCCGGCAGCAGCCGGGACTCGAGCCGCGTCAGGGTTCCGAACAGCGCCTTCACGCCCAGCCTCGGCGCGCGCCCGTCCTGCCCCAGCCCCATCACCAGCAAGGCCGCGATCTGGAACTCCCGGCTCTGGGCGAGCCAGTCGGCCATCTCGTGCATCCACCCCGGCTGCTCGTATCCATCGACCAGCAGCCCCACTCTGTAGGTCTTCATTTCCCTTTGCTCCTGTACCGGCCATATGCGGATCGTTCGAACGCCCGGGCGCAATGCGGTCCCCGCGCACATGCACATCTGTTCCCAGCCCGATACTGCGGACTTTTGCGCGCGCCTTCCAGACGGCTTTCATCCTAGGCCCGTCGTCCGAGGACAAAGGTCGCGAATGATGCGTCCGCACTAGGACAACGCTCCCCCGAACGCCTGATTCGCCTCGTCCGAAAACCCGACGCGCGCCGCGCGCCGGCTCGCCGAAGCGGCCGAGATCCATCGGGGGTAAACCCTATTGGGGATTGCCGGGGGTTCGCATTCCGATTCGTTCGGGCGCATACTCAATAAAACAAACGTTTGAATTCAACCAAATGCAAGAATCCAAGACCTCGGGCACGCGCGAGTCGATCCTGGACACCGCCGAAGCCCTGTTCGCCCAGCAGGGACACGACGGCACGTCGATGCGGCAGATCACCACGGCGGCCGGCGTGAACCTGGCGTCGATCAATTACCACTTCGGGTCCAAGGAATCGCTGGTGCAGGCGGTGCTCAAGCGCCGGCTGGCCATCGTCAACCGCGAGCGGCTGCGCCTGCTCGACGAACTGGAGGCCCAGGCGGGAGGCAAGCCGCTCAAACCCTCGCAGATCGTGGACGCGTTTTTCGGCACGCTGCTGCGCCTGGCGGCCGACCCCAACCAGGCCGGCAGCACTTTCCTGCCGCTGCTGGAGCGCACCATGACGGACCCGTCCGATTTCATAAGGGCATTGTTCGCGGAGGAGTACGCCGACGTGCTCGACCGCTACCGTAATGCCTTGTTCGCCGCGCTGCCGGACGTGCCCCGCGCCGAGATCATGTGGCGCTTCCAGTTCATGCTGGGCGCCACGTCCTACGCCATCTTCGGCACCGACCTGCTGCGCTCCGTCACGGGCTGGACCGTGGACGAGGCCGAGCAGCCCGACAACCCGGCGCTGCTGCTGCCGCGCCTCATGAGCTTCCTGCTGGGCGGGCTGCGGGCGCCCCTGCCGCCGGCGCCCGGCAACTGACCCGCGACCCGCCACGCAAGAACCAGGGAGACAAGAACCATGACCGCAGTCCTCATCGCGCTGGCCCTCGTTGCGCTGCTGGCCGCCGTGCTGCTCGGCGTGCGCCCGCTGCGCCGCGCCCTGCTGACCGCGCCCGTGTTCCGCCTCTACCGCAAGGTGCTGCCGCAAATGTCGGACACCGAGCGAGACGCCCTGGAGGCCGGCACCGTATGGTGGGAAGGCCAGCTCTTCGGCGGACGCCCCGACTGGTCCCGCCTGCTGTCCTACCCGCGGCCGCGCCTCACGGAGCAGGAGCGTCGCTTCCTGGACACGCACGTCGAGCAGGCATGCCGCATGCTGAACGACTGGGAGGTCACCCACCGGCGCTACGACCTGCCGCCCGAGCTGTGGGACTACCTGAAACGCAATGGTTTCCTCGGCATGATCATCCCCACGTCCTACGGCGGGCTGGGCTTTTCCGCCTACGCGCACTCCGAGATCGTCACCCGGCTGTCAACGCGGTCTTCGGCGCTGGCCGTGTCCGTCATGGTGCCGAATTCGCTGGGCCCGGCCGAGCTGCTGCTGCACTACGGCACCGAAGCGCAGAAGAACTACTACCTGCCGCGCCTGGCGCGCGGCGAAGAGGTGCCCGCCTTCGCGCTGACCAGCCCGTGGGCGGGCTCGGACGCGGCCGCCATTCCCGACAGCGGCATCGTGTGCAAGGGCGAATGGCAGGGCCGCGAAGTCATCGGCATGCGCGTCACCTGGGACAAGCGCTACATCACCCTCGCCCCCGTGTGCACGCTGCTGGGCCTGGCCTTCCGCCTGTACGACCCGGAGGGCCTGCTGGGCGGCGCGCGCGACGTGGGCATCACCTGCGCGCTGGTGCCGCACGACCACCCCGGCGTGGAAACCGGCCGCCGCCACTTCCCGCTCAACGCCATGTTCATGAACGGCCCCACGCGCGGCAAGGACGTCTTCATGCCGCTGGACTTCATCATCGGCGGACCGGCCATGGCGGGCCAGGGCTGGCGCATGCTCATGGAATGCCTGGCCGCGGGCCGCTCCATTTCGCTGCCCTCCTCCAACACCGGCATGGCGCAGCTCGCCACGCGCGCCGTGGGCGCCTATGCGCGGGTGCGCAGCCAGTTCCGCATGCCCGTCGGCAAATTCGAGGGCGTGGAAGAAGCCCTGGCCCGCATGGGCGGGCACACCTATCTCGTGGATGCCGCGCGCGCCATGACGGCCGGCGCGGTGGACCTGGGCGAGAAGCCCTCGGTGGTGTCGGCCATCGTCAAGTACCACGTGACCGAGCGTGCGCGCCAGGTCGTCAACGACGGCATGGACATCATCGGCGGCAAGGGCATCTGCCTCGGGCCGTCCAATTTCCTGGGCCGCGCCTACCAGCAGATTCCCATCGGCATCACCGTGGAAGGCGCCAACATCCTCACCCGCAGCCTCATCATCTTCGGCCAGGGCGCGATCCGCTGCCATCCCTACGTGCTCGCGGAGATGCGCGCGGCCCAGGCCGACGACGCGCGCCAGGGGCTGCGCGATTTCGACCTCGCTTTCTGGGGCCATGCGCGCTTCGTGCTGCGCAACGCCCTGCGCGCCCTGGGCGCGGGCCTCACCGGCGCCCGCCTGGCGCGCGCGCCGGCCGAAGCCGCGCCCGCCATGCAGGGCTACTACCGCAAGCTGGGCCGCTATTCGTCCGCCTTCGCCCTGCTGGCCGACGCCTCCATGCTGGCGCTGGGCGGCAGCCTGAAGCGCCGCGAGCGGCTCTCGGCCCGGCTCGGCGACATTCTTTCGCAGATGTACCTGGCCAGCGCCACCCTCAAGCGCTTCGAGGACGAAGGCCGGCAGGCCGCGGACGAACCGCTGGCGCACTGGGCGCTGCAAGACGCCCTGCACCGCATCGAAGACGCTTTCGAGGGAGTGCTCGACAACTTCCCCAACCGCGCAATGGCGCGCGCGCTGCGGCTGCTGGTCATGCCCCGGGGCCGCGCCTGCCGCCCGCCTTCGGACGCGCTGGGTCAGCAAGTCGCGCGCCTGCTGATCGCGCCCGGGCCGGCACGCGACCGCCTCACCGCGTGCTGCCACCTGCCCGCCACGGCCGACGAGCCGGTGGGCGCGCTGGAACAGGCGCTGGCGGCTGCGCTGGAGGCCGAGCCCGTCGAGGCGCGCATCCGCGAGTTCGAGAAGCGCGGCGGCCTGCAGGGCGATCCGCGCGCCAATGTGCGCGACATCGCCGAGGCGGCCTATGCGGCCGGCGCGCTCTCCGACGAAGAATATGCGTTGGTGAAACGCCGCAATGACTTGCGCGACCGGGTGGTGAGAGTGGATGATTTTGCCTTCGACCTGGGTGCGGCCGGCAAGGCCGCAGCCGAGCGCAAAGCGGCGTGAGGGAGCTGCATGACGTTCAAGCCGGTTTATGTCGTTGACGGTGCCCGCACGCCCTTCCTGAAAGCGCGTACGGGGCCGGGGCCGTTTTCCGCCGCCGACCTCGCCGTGCAGGCCGGGCGCGCGCTGCTGCTGCGCCAGCCCTACGCGCCCACCGACCTGGACGAGGTCATCGTGGGCTGCGCCGCCCCGTCTCCCGACGAGGTGAACATCGGCAGGGTGATCGCGCTGCGCCTGGGCGCGGGCGACCGCGTGCCGGGCTGGACGGTCATGCGCAACTGCGCCTCGGGCATGCAGGCGCTGGACTCGGCCATCGCCAACATCCAGTCGGGACGGTCCCAGCTGGTGCTGGCCGGCGGCGTGGATGCGCTGTCGCGCGCGCCGGTGCTGTTCTCCGACGGCATGGTGCGCTGGCTCGCACGCTGGTATGCGGCGCGCGGGCTGGGCGCGCGCCTGGCCGCGCTGCGCGCCCTGCGGCTGCGCGATCTGGCGCCCGTGATCGGCCTGCTCAAGGGCCTTACCGACCCCGTGGCGGGGCTTTCCATGGGCCAGACGGCCGAAAACCTGGCCACGCAGTTCGGCATCGGGCGGGCCGAGATGGACGCCTACGCGGCCGCCAGCCACCAGCGCGCCCTGGCCGCACGCGCCGCGGGCGCGTATGGCGGGATCGTTCCGATCGTCGATGCGCAGGGCCGCCTCTACGACCACGACGACGGCGTACGCGAAGACTCCACCCCCGAGAAGCTCGCCAAGCTCAAGCCCGTGTTCGACAAGCCCTGGGGCAACATCACGGCGGGCAACAGCTCGCAGGTCACCGACGGCGCCGCCATGCTGGCGCTGGCTTCCGAAGAGGCGGTGGCGCGCTGGAACCTGCGGCCGCTGGGCCGCATTCTCGACAGCCAGTGGGCCGGGCTCGATCCGGCGCGCATGGGTCTGGGCCCGGTGCACGCCGCCACGCCCATCCTGCAGCGGCACGGACTGGCGCTGAACGATCTGGACCTCTGGGAGATCAACGAAGCCTTCGCGGCCCAGGTGCTGGCCTGCCTGGCCGCCTGGGACGACGAAGCCTATTGCCGCGAGCACCTGGGCACGCCGGCCTGGGGCCGGCTCGACCGCGACCGGCTCAACGTGGACGGCGGCGCCATCGCCATCGGCCACCCGGTGGGCGCCTCGGGCGCGCGCATCGTGCTGCACCTGCTCGAAGCCCTGCGGCGGCGAGGCGGCCGGCGCGGCATGGCCGCCATCTGCATCGGCGGCGGCCAGGGCGGGGCCATGCTGGTCGAAACCCTGGAGGAACGCGCATGAACGCCCCGCAAACCTGGGCGCACTGGCGCCTGTCGCGCGACGCCGACGGCCTGGCCTGGCTCGTCTTCGACCGCGCCGACGCCGCCGTCAACGCGCTGTCGGCCCGCGCCATGGAAGAATTTTCCGAGGCGCTGGACGCGCTGGAAGCCTCGCCGCCGCGCGGCCTCGTCATCCGGTCCGGCAAGACCGGCGGCTTCATCGTGGGCGCCGACGTGAACGAATTCGCCGCGCTCGACACGCCCGAACAGGCCCGCGCCCTGGTGGCGCGCGGCTGGAACCTCTTCAACCGCCTCGCCGCCGTGCGCTATCCCACCCTGGCCCTGATCGAGGGCCAGTGCCTGGGCGGCGGGCTGGAGCTGGCGCTGGCCTGCCGCTACCGCCTGGTGGCCGACTCGCCCGGCGTGTCGCTGGCGCTGCCCGAGGTCATGCTGGGCATTTTCCCCGGCTGGGGCGGCATGCTGCGCCTGCCACGCCTGATCGGTGCGCCGGCGGCGCTGGACATGATGCTCACCGGGCGCGGCGCCGATGCCCGCCGCGCCGCGGCGCTGGGCCTGGCGGACGCGCGGGTGCCGCGGCGCCTGCTGGAGGCGGCCGCGCGCCAGACCGTGCTTTCCGGCAAGCCGCCGCGCCGGGCCCGCGGCCCGGGCGGCTGGCTCAACCTCCGGCCGTTCAAGGCCATCGTGGCCGCGCGCGCCCGCAAACAGATCGCCGCCAAGGACCCCGGCGGCCATTACCCCGCCGCCCCCGCCATCGTCGAGCTCTGGGAAAAGCACGACGGCAACGCCCTGCAGGCGCCGGCGCTCATCGAGCGCATCCTCGCCTCCGACACGGCCCGCAACCTGCTGCGCGTATTCCGCCTGCAGGAGCGCCTGAAAGCCAACGGCCGGCCCGCCGGCGCGTCGCCCGTGCGGCGGGTGCATGTCGTGGGCGCGGGCGTCATGGGCGGCGACATCGCCGCGTGGTGCGCGCTGAAGGACATGACGGTCACGCTGCAAGACCAGGACATGGCGCGCATCGCGCCCGCCCTCGGGCGCGCCGCCGCCCTGTATGCGCGCCGCCTCAAAGACCCGCGCGCCGTCCGGGCCGCGCTCGACCGCCTCGTCCCCGACCCGCAGGGCGCGGGCGTGCCGCGCGCCGATCTCGTCATCGAGGCCATCAGCGAGAACCTGCAGGCCAAGCGCGCGCTCTACGCCGCGCTGGAGCCGCGCCTGAAAGACGACGCGCTGCTGGCCACCAACACGTCCAGCCTGTCGCTCGAGGCCCTGCGCGAGGGACTGGCCCGCCCGGAACGGCTGGTCGGCATTCACTTCTTCAACCCCGTGGCCAAGATGCCGCTGGTCGAAGTCGTGCACGCCGGCGAACCCGGCCCCGCGCATGCGCGGGCCTGCGCCTTCGTGGGGCAGATCGACAAGCTGGCCCTGCCCGTGCGCAGCGCGCCCGGCTTCCTGGTCAACGCAGTGCTGGCGCCGTACCTGCTGCAGGCCATGCGCGCCGTGGACGAAGGTCTGGCTCCCGAAACCGTGGACGCGGCCATGACGCGCTTCGGCATGCCCATGGGGCCGCTGGAGCTGGCCGACACGGTGGGCCTGGACATCGCGCAGGCGGCCGGCGCGCAGCTCGCCGGGGGCGCCGGGCCGCCGCGCTGCCTGGCCGAGCGGCTGGCGCGCGGCGACCTGGGCAGGAAGTCGGGCAAGGGTTTCTATGGCTGGAAAGACGGCAAGCCGGTCAGGAGCGCGCGGCCGGGCCAGGCCGCGCCGGCGGGCCTGGCCGAGCGCCTGATCCAGCCGCTCATCGACGCCACGCGCCGGCGCGTGGACGAAGGCGTGGTGGCCGATGCCGACCTGGCCGACGCGGGCGTCATTTTCGGCACGGGGTTCGCGCCCTTCACGGGCGGCCCCTTGCATTACCAGCGGCGCGCCGAGCGGGGCGCCCAGCGCGGCGCCGCCGCGCGCCAGCCAGAATAAACGGCCCATGCACGCCTTGCGGATGGCACGAGCCCACAAGACCGGAACCCGAAACCGGCAACACCAGAAAACCACTCCGTTCCCAACACGAGGAGGCAGTACCATGAGCAGATGCACATTGACCCTGGGCACCTTGTCGGCCGTCATCGCTGGCCTCGGAGCGTGCGCGGGAGCGCACGCGGCGGGCTTCCAGCTCCTGGAGCAGAACGCCAGCGGCCTGGGCAATGCCTACGCCGGCTCGGCCGCCAATCCCGAAAACGCCAGCATCATCTACTACAACCCCGCCGGCATGACCTACCTGCCCGGCTTCAACATTTCCGCCGGGGTCAATCTCATCAAGCCATCGTTCAAGTTTTCCGACAACGGCGACAGCCGTAATCCCAGCGTGCCGGGGCTGCCGGGCACGGGGCTGGGCGGCGCGCGCCCCACCGGCGGCGAGGGCGGAGACGCCGGCAATCTCGGCGTGGTGCCCAATCTGTACGCCTCGTGGCAGCTCAACGAACAGTGGTACCTGGGACTGGGCGTGGGCGCGCCTTTCGGCCTCATGACGGAGTACGACGACGACTGGGTGGGCCAATACCACTCGAACAAATTCGAGATCAAGACCATCAACGTCAACCCGTCCATCGCCTACAAGGTCAACGACCAGTTCTCCATGGGCTTCGGGCTGAACTGGCAGCACATCGACGCCAACTACAAGAAAAGGACCGTGGTGCCGCTGCCCGGCCTGCCCCTGGCCAGCACCGGCGACGCCGACCTGAATCTCAAGGGCGACGCGTGGGGCTGGAACGTCGGCTTCATGCTGCAGCCCACCGAAGACACGCGCATCGGCCTGTCGTACCGCTCCAAGATCACCCACCGGGCCAAGGGCGATACCGACATCACCAGCATCTACCCGACCGGCAGCTCGGTGTCCTTCGACGCCAAGACCCGCGTCACGCTGCCCGATACGCTGGTGCTGAGCGCCACCCACCAGCTCAACGAAAAATGGGAACTGCTGGGCGACGTCTCGTGGACGGGCTGGAGCAGCATTCCCGACCTGAAGATCCGCAACTCGGGCACGGGCGCGCGTGACGACGACCTGCCGCTCAACTTCCGCGATACCTGGCGCGTGGCCATCGGCGCCAACTACAAGTTCGCGCCGGCCTGGAAATGGAAATTCGGCCTGGCCTTCGACCAATCCCCGGTGCACCACGCCGAAGACCGCCCCACCTCGCTGCCGGACAACGACCGCTACTGGTTCTCCACCGGCGTGCAGTGGCAGGCCACCAAGAACACCACGCTGGACGTGGGCTATACCTATCTCTATCTGCGCAAGACCGACATCGACACCACTTCGGGCAACCAACTAACCAAGGGCCGCGTGGCGGGCACTTACGACAGCAGCGGCCACATCTTCGGCCTGCAGGTGTCGTCGCGCTTCTAAACGTCCCCGGGCGGCGGCCGGCGCCGCCCGCATTCTCAGGAGACAAACGTGAGCAAGTTCGCCGTCAAACACGTCGCCGTACTCGGCGCGGGCGTCATGGGCGCGCAGATCGCCGCCCATCTGGCCAATGCCGGGGTGCCGGTCCTGCTGTACGACCTGGCCGCCGCCGAGGGCGACCGCAACGGCGCCGTCAGGAAGGCCATGGCCGGCCTGGCCAAGCTCGAACCCGCGCCCCTGGCCGGGGCGGCCCGGCTGGCCCTGATCACGCCCGCCAACTACGACGACGACCTGGAGCGCCTGCGCGGCTGCGACCTGGTCATCGAAGCCATCGCCGAGCGCATGGACTGGAAAACCGCGCTGTACGAACGCATCGCGCCGCACGTGGCCCCGGACGCCATCGTGGCCTCCAACACCTCGGGCCTGTCCATCGACGCCCTGGCCCATGCCCTGCCCGAGAGCCTGCGCGAGCGGTTCTGCGGCATCCATTTCTTCAACCCGCCCCGCTACATGCGGCTGGTGGAAATCATCGCCGCCCCGCATACCCGGCCTCCGGTGCTGGACGATCTCGAAACCTGGCTCACGACGCGCCTGGGCAAGGGCGTGATCCGCGCGCTGGACACGCCGAACTTCGTCGCCAACCGCATCGGGGTCTTCTCCATCCTGGCGGCCATGCACCACACCGAGCGCCTGGGCCTGGGCTTCGACGAAGTGGACGCCCTCACGGGACCGCGCATCGGCCGGCCCAAGAGCGCCACGTACCGCACCGCCGACGTGGTGGGGCTGGACACCCTGGCCCACGTGGTGGGCACCATGGAGCAGAACCTGCCCGACGACCCGTGGCACCGGTATTTCCGCCTGCCCGGCTGGCTGTCGGCCCTGATCGCGCGCGGCGCGCTGGGCCAGAAGAGCGGCGCCGGCGTCTACCGCAAGGCGGGCCGCGAGATCCAGGTGCTCGACCTCGCCGCGCAGGACTACCGCCCCAGCGCGGGCAAGCTGGCCGACGAGGTGGCCGCCCTGCTCAAGGAGCGCGACCCCGGCAAGCGGTTTGCCGCGCTGCGCGCCAGCGCCCATCCGCAGGCCCGGTTCCTCTGGAGCCTGTTCCGCGACATCTTCCACTATTGCGCGGCGCAGCTCGGCAGCGTGGCCGGCAACGCGCGCGACCTCGACCTGGCCATGCGCTGGGGCTTCGGCTGGTCGCAGGGCCCCTTCGAGACGTGGCAGGCCGCCGGCTGGCAGGCCATTGCCCAGGCCGTGGCCGAGGACATCGCCGCCGGCCGCGCCATGAGCGACACGCCGCTGCCCGCCTGGGCGACCGACCCGTCGCGCCAGGGCGTGCACACGCCCGAAGGCTCGTACTCGGCGCGCGACGGCAAGCTGCATCCGCGCTCCGCGCTGCCCGTGTACCGCCGCCAGCTCTACCCCGAGCGGGTCTATGGCGAAGCCCCCGACTCCCGCGGCGAAACCCTGTGGCAGAACGAGGGCGTGCGGCTGTGGCGGCTGCCCGAGGCCGACCCGGGCATCGCCATCCTGTCGCTCACCTCCAAGATGCACACCATCGGCGGCGAGGTGCTCGACGGCATCCAGCGCGCCATCGCGCTGGCCGAGCGCGACTTCGACGGGCTGGTCATCTGGCACGAGGCGCCCTTCGCCGTGGGCGCCAACCTGGAGCAGGTGTCGCAGGCCTGCGCCGCCGGCCAGTGGGACATGCTGGAAGCCATGGTCGAAAAATTCCAGCGCACCTCGCTGGCCTTCAAGTACGCGCAGATTCCCACCGTGGCCGCCGTGCAGGGCATGGCGCTGGGCGGGGGCTGCGAATTCCTGATGCACGCCTCGCACCGCGTGCTGGCGCTCGAAAGCTACGTCGGGCTGGTGGAGGCCGGCGTGGGCCTGATCCCGGCCGGCGGCGGCAGCAAGGAGTTCGCCGCCCGCGCCGCCGCGCTGGCGGCCCGCACGGCCACGCCGGCCGAGGTGTTTCCCTACCTGCAGCCGGTGTTCCAGACCATCGCCATGGCGCAAGTGGCCAAGAGCGCGCTGGAAGCGGTGCAGGCCGGCTTCGCGCGCGGACACGACATCGTGCTGTTCCACCCCGACGAGCTGCTGCACGTGGCGCTCGCGCAGGCCCGCGCCGCCGCCGATGCCGGCCATGCGCCGGCGCCGCCGCTGACCGGCGTGCCGGTGGCCGGCCGCGCCGGCATCGCCAACTTCGAGATGATGCTGGTGAACATGCGCGAAGGCGGCATGATCAGCGCTCACGACTACCGCGTGGCCCGCAGCGCCGCCGTGGCGCTGTGCGGCGGCGAGGTCGACGCCGGCACGCGGGTGGACGAGGAATGGCTGCTGGCGGTGGAGCGCCGCGAGTTCATGGCGCTGCTGCGCACGCCCGAAACGCAGGCACGCATCCGCCACACCCTGGATACCGGCAAGCCGCTGCGGAACTGACACCGTTCCGCGGCCCCATGGACGCATGAGGAATGATATGAACACGCAGATTCAAGACGCCTACATCGTCGCCGCCACGCGCCTGCCGGTCGGCAAGCGCAACGGCGCCTATGCCCACACCCGGCCGGACGACATGCTGGCGGCCGCCCTGCGCGGCGCGCTGGCCCAGGCGCCCGGCCTGGACGCGGCCCGCATCGACGACGTGATCACCGGCTGCGCCATGCCCGAGGCCGAACAGGGCATGAATGTCTCCCGCATCGGCCTGCTGCTGGCCGGCCTGCCGCAAAGCGTGGCGGGCGTGACCGTGAACCGCTTTTGCGCCTCCGGGCTGCAGGCGGTGGCCGACGCGGCCGCGCGCATCCGCATGGGCGAGGCCGACATCATGATCGGCGCGGGCGCCGAATCCATGAGCGCCATGCCGCAGATCATGGGCAACAAGGTCGCCATGAACCCCGCCATCTTCGAGCACGAGGAAAACCTCGGCATGGCGTTCGGCATGGGCCTGACGGGCGAAAAAGTCGCCGAGCGCTGGAACGTATCGCGCGAGGACCAGGACGCCTTCGCGCTGGCCTCGCACCAGAAAGCCTGCGCCGCCATCGCCGCGGGGCATTTCAAGGCCGAGATCACGCCCTATGAAACGCTGCGCCGCCAGCCCGGGCCCGGCGGCGCCGTCGCCGAAACGCGGCGACTGGTCGAGGTGGACGAAGGCCCGCGGCCGGACAGCACGGCCGAGGCCCTGGCCAGACTCAAGCCCGTGTTCGCCGCCCGGGGCAGCGTCACGGCGGGCAACAGCTCGCAGATGTCCGACGGCGCGGCCGCCGTCATCCTCGCCTCGGAGCGGGCGGTCAAGGAGTTCGGGCTCGCGCCGCTGGCGCGCTTCCTGGGCTATGCGGTGGCGGGCGTGCCGCCCGAGGTCATGGGCATCGGCCCCGTGGCGGCCATTCCGAAGGTGCTGCGGCGCGCGGGCATCGCGCAGGACGCGCTGGACTGGATCGAGCTCAACGAGGCGTTCGCCGCGCAATCGCTGGCGGTGATCCGCGAACTCGGCCTGGATCCCGCCAGGATCAACCCGCTGGGCGGCGCCATCGCCCTGGGCCACCCGCTGGGCGCCACGGGCGCGATCCGGACCGCCACGCTGGTGCACGGCCTGCGGCGCACCGGCGGCAAGTACGGCATGGTCACCATGTGCATCGGCACCGGCATGGGCGCCGCCGGACTGTTCGAGGCGCTGTGAAACCGCACTGGCTCACGCGCGTTCCGCCGGCGTGGCGCGCGCGCCTGATGCGGGTGGGGTTCAACCTGCATCCGGCGTTCCGCGCCACCGGCGGACGGGTGCAGTACGTGTCGCCCGACTTCCTGCACGTGCGGATCAAGCTGCCCCTGCTGCGGCGCACGCGCAACATCGTGGGCTCGATGTACGGCGGCTCGCTCTTCGCGGTGACCGACGGCGCGCACCCGACCATGCTGATGGCCGCGCTGGGCCCGGATCACATCGTCTGGGACAAGGCCGCGTCCATCCGCTTCCGCAAGCCCGCCTACACCACGTTGTATGCCGATTTCCGGATCGAGCCCGGCGAAATCGCAGAAATCCGCCGCATTCTGGCGCGCGATCACGAAACCACCCGCAACTACACGGTGGAACTGAAGGACAAGGACGGCGTGGTGTACGCCGTCGTCGAACGCACCATCTACATCGCCGACAAGGCTCATTACAAGCGCAAGACCCAAGGAGGAGACTCATGCCAGTCTATTTCGGACGAAGGCTCGCGGCGCTGACCCTGCTGCTGTCCGCCGCGCTCGCCGCTCCCGCCTGCGCCGCGGCGGAGGTCGCGGGCGTGGCCGTTGCGCCTGAGGTGCAGGCGCAGGGCCAGACCCTGGCGCTGGTCGGCGCGGGCCTGCGCAGCAAGTTCATCGTCAAGGTCTACGTGGCGGCCCTCTATGCCGCCCGGCCCGGCCGCGACGCGCAGGCCCTGATCGAGAGCCCGGCGCCGCGCCGCCTGCGCCTGCAACTGCTGCGCGACGTCGATGCCGCCACGCTGGACGAGGCGCTGCAGGAGGGCCTGCGCGACAACACCGCCGCAAACGAACTGGCCGCGATGCAGCCCTCCGCCCGGCGCCTGACCGGCCTGCTGACGGCCCTGGGAACGCTGCGCGAGGGCGACGTGATCGACCTGGACTTCGACGCGCGGGGCGTCGAGGCCGCCCATGGCGGCAAGCCGCTGGGCCGCATCGACGACCCCGCGTTCGCGCGCGCCCTGCTGCGCGTCTGGCTGGGCGACAAGCCCGCCCAGTCCTCCCTCAAAAAGGCCCTGCTCGGCGGCTAGGGCCGGCCGACACTAGGAATCCGCGCCCCATGGAAAGAATCTGGCTCAAGAGCTATCCGCCCGGCGTTCCCGGCGAGATCGACCTGGACCCGGCCGCCACCCTGGTTTCGCTCGTGCGCGACAGCTGCGCGCGCTTCGCGGCGCGGCCGGCGTACCTCAGCATGGGCCGCACCCTGACCTATGCCGGGCTCGACGGGCTCACGCGCGATTTCGCGGCCTGGCTCAGGCAGCAGGGATTGCGCAAGGGCGACCGCGTGGCCCTCATGATGCCCAATCTGCTGCAGTATCCGGTCTGCCTGTTCGGCATATGGCGCGCCGGGTGCGTGGCGGTCAATTGCAATCCGCTCTACACCGCGCCCGAGCTGCATCACCAACTGGTCGATTCGGGCGCCCGCGTCATCGTGGCGGCCGAGAACTTCGCCGCCACGCTGCAAGCCGCCTTGCCCGGCACGGCGCTGGAGCGGGTGGTGCTCACCTCCATCGGCGAGCTGCTGGGGCCCGTCAAGGGACGGCTGGTGGATTTCGCGGTGCGCCGTGTCAAGCGCATGGTGCCGCCCTTCCACCTGCCCGAAGCGGTGCGCCTGCGCGCCGCGCTGCGCGCGGGCGCGGCCGCGCCTTTGCGCGAGCCCGAGCTTGCCCAGAGCGACCTGGCCTGCCTGCAATACACGGGCGGCACCACCGGGGTTGCCAAGGCGGCCATGCTGTCGCACGGCAATCTCATGGCCAACGTGAGTCAGGCTCATGCCTGGGTGGCGCCCCTGGTCCGCGAAGGCGAGGAATGCATCGTCACGGCGCTGCCGCTCTATCACATCTTCGCGTTGACGGCCAATTGCCTGACTTTCCTGAAAATCGGCGCCAGCAATCTGCTCATCGTCAACCCGCGCGACATCTCCGGCCTCATACGCGAAATGTCCAGGACGCCCTTCAGCGCGTTCACGGGCGTGAACACGCTCTTTAACGCGCTCCTCAACCATCCGCAGTTCGCCAGCCTGGACTTTTCGCGCATGCGCCTTTCGATGGGCGGCGGCATGGCCGTGCAGCGCGCCGTGGCCGAACGCTGGCGCGCCGTCACGGGGCGCTCGCTGGCGCAGGCTTACGGCCTCACCGAAACCTCGCCGGCGGTGACCATCAACCCGCTGGACGTGCAGACGTTCACGGGCTCCGTGGGGCTGCCCGTTCCTTCCACCGACCTGTCCGTCCGCGACGACGAAGGACGCGAGCTCGGCATCGGCGAATGCGGCGAAATCTGCGTGCGCGGGCCGCAGGTCACGCGCGGCTACTGGAACCGCCCCGACGAAACCGCCCTCGTCATGCATCCCGACGGCTATCTGCGCACAGGCGACGTGGGCTATGTGGACGAGAACGGCTACGTCTTCCTGGTGGACCGCAAGAAAGACATGATCCTGGTGTCGGGCTTCAACGTGTACCCCAACGAGGTGGAAGATGCCGCCGCGCTGCATCCCGGCGTGCTCGAGGTGGCGGCCGTGGGCGTGCCCGACGAGCGCTCCGGCGAGGCGGTCAAGCTCTATGTGATCCGCCGCGACCCGGCGCTGGACGCGGAAACGCTGATCGCCCACTGCCGCACCCAGCTCACCGGCTACAAGGTGCCCAAGTACGTCGAGTTCCGCGACGCGCTGCCGCGCTCCAGCATCGGCAAGATCCTGCGCCGCGAGCTCAAGCCCGAAGCCGCCGGGTCGGCCGCCCGACCCTGATCGCCGGGGCCCCGGCAGCGTCCGACGCGCCGCGCCGTCCCGCGGCCGGGCGCTGTCGCATCCGCCCGACAGTGGGGCGCGCGCCAGCACCCGGCCGCGGGACGGCGCAAGCCCTTGAAAGACAATCGCTTTCATCCCCCGGACCAGGCGGACCGGCGGTTTTTTTTACATCTGCTTGCCCGGCCGGAACGCCGCAATGATTCCTTCTACGGTTGAGACTCATTACGATTGCCATTCGCAATAATTTCAGATTATTCCGAAGGCAACACCGCTTCTGGAGCTCCCCATGCCGTTTTCCTCCCATCCCTCCCCGCGCGGGCTGCAATGGGCCGCGCTGGCCGCCTGCCTGGCCGCCGCGCCCTTGCGGGCGCAGACCGCCGCCGACGCGACCACCGTGCTGCCCGCCGTGCAGGTGACCGCCACGGGCGAAACCGCCACCGGCCCGGTGCAAGGCTATTCCGCCTCGCGCAGCGCCGCCGGCACCAAGACCGACACGTCCCTGGCGGAAACCCCGCAGGCCATTACCGTCATTCCCCTGGACCAGATCGTCGACCAGGGCGCGCAGAACGTGCAGGACACCATGAACTACGCGGCGGGCGTGCGCCCCAATGCGTATGGCGTGGACAACCGCGGCGACTATGTGCGGGTGCGCGGCACCGAGCCGGTGCAGTACCTGGACGGCCTGCGCCAGTACATCGGCAGCAACAATCCGCGCACCGAGGTGTACGGCCTGGAGCGCGTGGAGATCCTGCGCGGGCCGGCCTCGATGCTCTACGGCCAGGGCAGCACCGGCGGCGTGGTGAACCTGGTCAGCAAGCGCCCCCAGCCCGAGGCCATGCGCGAAGTCGGCGTCAGCGTGGGCAATTACGACCGGCGCGAGATCCGCGCCGACCTGACCGGCCCGCTGACCGAGGACGGGCAGTGGCTCTACCGCATCGTGGCGCTGGGCCGCGACAGCGGCACGCAGATGCAGCATACCGACGACGACCGCCTGTACGTCGCCCCTTCCCTCACCTGGCGGCCCAGCGCGGCCACCTCGCTCACACTGCAGGCCAGCTGGCAGAAAGACCGGCTGGACTCCACCCAGGGATTCCTGCCCTGGGACGGCACCGTGCAGGAAAACGTGAACGGCCGCATTCCGACCCGCCGCTTCACCAGCGAGCCCGGCTTCGACAAATACGACACCGAGCAATTCAACGCAGGCTGGCTCTTCGAGCACAAGTTCAACGACAACTGGACCTTCCGCCAGAACTTCCGCAATAGCGTCAGCCGGGTCGATTACGAAAGCATGTACCCGAACGTGTACGGCGCGGCCCGCGGCAACCCGTATATCGACGCGGCGCAGCAGACCGTGGACCGCTACTTCTACATCAACAGGCCGCACATGCGCACACTGCTGGCCGACCAGAACGTGGAAGGCCGGGTGCGCTGGGGCGCCACCGAGCACACGGTGCTGGTGGGCCTGGATTACTCCCGCTTCCGGCAGACCAGCCAGAGCGCGAGCGGCCTGGGCACGCCGCTCAATCTCTACCACCCGGTCTACGGCAACCTGCCCGATTACGCGCTGTCGGACGCGCCCAAGCAGAAACAGCAGCAGATCGGCTTCTACGCCCAGGACCAGATCCGTTTCGGCCGCAACTGGATCGTGGTGGCGGGCATTCGCCGCGACCGCGCCGACAGCACCACCGAAGGAGAAAACCGCGAAACCGACTTCGCCACCACCAAGCGGTTCGGGATCATGTATGCGGCCGACAACGGCTGGTCGCCCTACCTGAGCTACAGCGAATCGTTCACGCCGATCGCGGGCGCGGACTTCTACAACCAGCACTGGAAGCCCATGCGCGGCAAGCAGTACGAGGCCGGCATCAAATACATGCCGGCCGACGGCGCGCTGTCGTTCACCGCGGCCGCCTATGACCTGCGCGAAAAGAACCGCCAGACCAACGACCCCGACAACCCCCAGAACCAGGTCCAGACCGGCAAGACCCGCACGCGCGGCGTGGAACTGGAACTGCGCGGCCGCGTCACCAAGTCGGTGGACGTGATCGCAAACTACATCTACACCGATATCGACCCGCAACTGGAAAGCCTGCCGCGCCACATGGCATCGGTATGGAGCAAGTACCGCTTCAACGTGGCCGGCATGGAAGGCTTCGCCGTGGGCGCGGGCGTGCGCTGGCTGTCGGCCTTCCGCGACGGCGGCGCACCGGAAACGCCCTCGGTCACGCTGTTCGACGCCATGGTCAGCTACGACCACGGCCGGTGGCGCTATGCGCTCAACGTGAACAACATTGCCGACCGCAGCTACGAAACCGTCTGCCTCGACCGGGGCGACTGCTTCTACGGCGCGCGCCGCACGGTGATGCTGAGCGGCGCCTATCGGTTCTAGGCGCGCCATCTTCCGGGCCGGAACGCCGCGCGGCGTCCCGGCCCCGCCTACCACTGTCCGAAAAACACGCCCGCCCGCTTGTGGGCGTTGGTGCCGCCCGCCACCGCCTCGTCGCTGATGGTGGTGCGGACGCGGCCGCGCAGCATCCATTCCAGCAGGCGGTGGCGCAGCTCGTCGCGCACGCCGGCGTGCGCCGAGCTCGCGCCCAGGTCCTGGAACTCTTCCGGGTCGGCGTGCAGGTCGTACAACTGCTCGGGCTCGTCCAGCCAGTACACGTAGCGCCAGCGGTCGGTGCGCACCGACCAGGCCCGCGCGTTGCGCGGCGTCTTGCCGCGGGCCAGCCGCGCCTGCCGGAAGCTGTAGTCCAGCTCCGAGAACACGCAGTCGCGCCAGCCCTGCGGCTGCGCGCCGCCGTGCAGCAGGTCCTGCAGTTCGCGCCCTTCGAGCCGGTGCCAGGGCCGGGGCACGTCCAGCGCGCGCAGCACGGTGGGCGCCAGGTCCACGCTCTCGACCATGTCGTCCAACGCCCGGCCCCGCGTGGCGTCGGCCGCCGCCGAGGGGTCCATCACGATGAAGGGCACGCGCTGCACCGTGTCGTAGAACAGCTCCTTCTCGCCCAGCCAATGGTCGCCCAGGAAATCGCCGTGGTCGGCCGTGAACACGATGAGCGTATTGCGCATCAGCCCCGCGCCCTCCATGTAATCGAACAGGCGGCCCAGGTGGTCGTCCAGCTGCCGGATGAGGCCCTGGTAGGCCGGCCGCACCGTGCGCACGCACTCGTCGCGGGAAAAGCTGACGCTCTCCTCGTGCTGGCGGTACGCCGCCACCACGGGATGGGCCTGCTCCAGCTCGGCGCGGTTGCGCCGCACCGGCAGGCACTGGTCGGCCGTGTAGCGCCGGTGATAGGGATCGGGCGCCATATAGGGCCAGTGCGGCTTCACGTAGCTCAGGTGCAGCACCCAGGGCTGCGAACCGCGGCGCTTCATGAAATCCAGCGCCTGGCCGGTCATGTAGGCCGTCTCCGAATGCGCCTCCGCCACGCGCGAGGGCAGATGCACGTTGCGCATGTTCCAGCCGCTGACCACCTGGCCCGAGGCGTCCACGCCGGCAATGACGTAGTCCGTCCATGGGTCGGGACTGTCGTAGCCGTGCCGACGCAGATAGGCCGGATAGCCGCTCTCGGCGCCGGGCTCGTGATGGCCGTCGTAGCGGTCCAGCTCCACGAAGCCGCCGCGTTCGAGCAGCACGCCCAGCTCGGAAGCGCCGTCGATCGACAGGCGCTCCATGCCCGCCCGGTCCGGAATCACGTGGGTCTTTCCGGCCAGGGCCAGCTCGCGCCCCTGGCCCGCCAGGTATTCGCCCAGCGTGATTTCGTTGATCGACAGCGGCACGCGGTTCCAGGTGGCGCCATGGCGCGAGGGATAGCGGCCGGTGTAGAAGCTCATGCGCGACGGGCCGCAGACGCCCGAGTTCACGAAAGCGCGGTCAAAGCGCACGCCGCGCGCCGCCAGCGCGTCCAGGCTGGGCGTTTCCAGATAAGGATGGCCATAGCAGCTCAGGTGGTCGGCCCGCAGCTGGTCGGCCATGATGAACAGCACATTGCGCACCTCGCTCATGCCCGTCCCCTCATTGCTCGGCCTTGAAACCGGATGCCCGCACGACCGGCTCCCATTGCTTGCGGTAAGCCTCCAGCGCGGCGGCGGTGTCGGCCGGGCCGGCCGACACCGGCTCCAGGTACGCGGCCCGCACCGCCTCCTGCAGGGCCGGCTCGCGCAGCGCCTCGGCGATGTCGCGGCCCAGACGCTCGACCTTGGCCTGCGGCATGGCGGCCGGCGCGAAAAAGGCGTTCCAGCCGTCGGCGGCCAGGTCCACCCCGGCCTCGCGGAACGTGGGCACGTCTTCGAGATCGGGGTCGCGCGTCTGGCCCGAGGTCGCGAGAATGCGGATCTTGCCGGCGCGGTGCTGCGGCAGCAGCGTGTCCAGCGTGTCGATGCCCTGCGGCAGGATGCCGCCGATCAGCTCGGAAATCAGGGGCGCGGACCCGCGGTAGCCCACCACTTCCGGCGTCTGGCCGAGCGCGCGCCCCAGCATCAGGGCGAAGAAATGCGGCAGGCTGCCGGTAGCCGGCACGCCCACGGCGAACTCCCCAGGGTGGGCCTCGAGCGCCCGCCGCAAGCCGGCCACGTCCTTCACCGGCGAGCTGGCCGCCACCGCCAGCGCGAACTTGTACCGGCTCACGAGCGAAACCGGCTTGAAGTCGGCCCTGGCGTCGTAGCCGGGCTTGTCGTAGACCAGCGGCGCCACCACCATCACGGCCGGATTGGCGAGCATCAGCACGTTCTGCCGCGCATCGGCCGCGCGCAGCCCCTGGGCGGCGATGCGTCCGCCCGCGCCGGTCTTGTTCTCCACCACCACCGACACGCCCACCCTGTCCTTGAGGCGCTCGGCCACCAGCCGCGCAATGCGGTCGGAGCTGCCGCCCGGCGGGTAGCCCACCACGATGGTCAGCGGTCCGTCCAGGGGCGGGGACGACGCCTGGGCATGGGCCGCGGGCGCGGCGGCCAGCAACGCCAGCGCACAGGCCGCGGCCCATTTCTTCATACGTTCTTGCATGGTCTTCTCCTTGGGGGCCGCGCCGTCCGGGCCGGCAAGCGGCTTATCGTTCCGGCATGGGCGCGATGGCTTTGTCCATGCCTGGCCCATTCGCAAATAGGCAAAATGAATTTAGCAATGCGGGCTTTTGTTGATCTAATCCAGTACTTTCCATAACGACATGCATGCCTGCCCGCCGCCGGCGCGGCCCCATGCGCGACGGGAGCGCCCAGGGCGGCGCGATCCGAGAGGAGACGCCATGACCTCGCCCTCCCAACCCTGCCTGTCCGACATGCTGATGTACCGGCTGTACCAGGCCTGGTCCCAATCCAACCCGGTATTCGTGCGCCTGTGCGAAGGCCGCTTCGGCATCACGCGGCGCGAATGGCGGCTGCTGGCCTGCGCCGTCGAAGGCGGCATCATGAGTTCGGCGGAGCTGGCCGCCGCGGCCAAGCTCGATCTGGTGCGCACCTCCCGCACGCTGGGCGCGCTGTGCGAAAAAGGCTGGGTGCGCCGGCTGCATGCCCAGGCCGACCGGCGCGTGGTGCTGGTCGAGGCCACCGAAGAAGGACGCAGCCGCTACCGCGCCCTGCTGCCCGAGGTGGCGCGGCTCAATGACATGCTGGTGCAGGACCTCAGCGAAGCCGAGGTCGGAATGCTGCGCGACTTCCTCGGCCGCATCGAGCAGCGCGGCCGGCGCATGGCCGAAGAGAACATCGTCACCGACAAGGCCAGCCGCCGCGCCGGCGGCACGCGGCGGGCCCAGTACGCCTAGGCGTGCGGCGAGGGTTCCCCGCGCGCCCGGGCCGGCGCGCCGCCGGCCAGCCGGCGGGCCAGCGCCTTGCGGTCCACCTTGCCCACGGCGTTTTCCGGCAGCGCGTCCACCCAGTGCACCTCGCGCGGCACATAGATGCGGCCCAGGGCTTCGAGCACGGCGGCGCATATCGCCGGCGCCTCGGGCGCGGCCGCGCCCGGCGCGCGCGTCACGAAGGCCACCGGCGCCTCGCCCAGGTCTTCGTCCGGCGCGCCCACCACGCAGCAGGCCGCCACGCCGGGCAGTGCCGCGATCACGCCTTCCACCAGGGCCGGCGAAATGTTCTCGCCGCCGCGGATGATGACGTCCTTGATGCGGCCGGTGATGCTCAGATAGCCGTCCGCGTCGAAGCGGCCCAGATCGCCCGTGCGCAGGATGGCGGGCCGGCCGCCCGTGGCCTGCGCGCCCAGGTAGCCCAGCATGAGGCTGTCGCCCTCGATGCAGATTTCGCCTTCGCCGCCGGGCGGCGCGAGGCTGCCGTCGGCCAGCCGCAGCGTGACCGCCTGTCCCGCCAGTACGGTGCCCACCGTTCCCACCCGCCGCGCGCGCGGCGGATTCATGGTGGAGGTGCAGGTTGCTTCCGACAGCCCGTACGACACCACCAGCGGGCATCCCAGGAACGCCTCGATGCGCCGGTGCAGCGCCTCGGTAATCGGCGCGGAGCCGCAGCGTGCGAAACGCAGACCGCGCAGGCTGGCCGGGTCGAATTCCAGTTCCAGCATGCGGGCGTACATTGTGGGCACACCGGTCACGATGGTGGGCCGGAAGCGTTCCAGCAGGCCCGGCATGTCCTCGGCGCGGAAACGGCCGGCCAGGACCACGCGCGCGCCGGCCAGCAGGGGCGTGAATATCTGGTTGTTGAGCGCGTTGGTGTGATGCAGCGGCATCACGTGCAGCAGCACGTCGTCCGGCGTCAGCCCGGTGTGCGCCAGCACACCGCGCGCGTTGTTGGCGATTCCCCGGTGGCTGAGCAGCACGCCCTTGGGATTGCCGGTGCTGCCCGAGGTGAAGAGCAGCAGCGCGGGCGCGTCCGGCGCGATGCCCGGCGCCGGCCAGTCTGCGCCTCGGCCCTCCAGCGCGTCATGGCGGATCCGCCGTGCGGCGGGCAGCCCGCTTGCTTCGGCCAGCGGCGCATGGACCTCGTCGTGCAGCAGCCAGCGCAGGCCCGCCGCGCCGATGCGGCGCGCCGTCTCCCCGGCTGAAATGCGCGGCTCCAGCGGGCAGGGGCAGGCCCCCGCCGCCATCGCGCCCAGCAAGGCGATCACCAGTTCCAGCGAACGCTCCATGGCCACCGCCACGTAGTCGCCCGGTTCCACGCCGGCGCGCGCGAGCCCCTGCGCGGTCCGGCCGACGGCTACGTGAAGCTGCCCATAGCTGAGCGTGCGCGCCGCATCGGCCAGGGCGGGACGCGCGCGCCAATCCGGATGGCGCCAGCGCCCGGCCCAGGCCCGCACCAGCGTCTCGTGCGAGTCGTCCATGGCCGCCTCCTCAGCGCAAGGACACCGCGGCGTCGCGCTCGAACCGTCCGTCGGGGTCCAGTTCGCGCAGCGCGCGCGCCTCGGCGGCGGTGGGCAGCGCGGTGGGCGCGGCGTCCTGGGCGTCGAACGCGAATCCGGTGCGCTCGCGGACTTCGTCGATGCTGGAATCCGGATGCCAGGATTGCAGCGCCAGCCGCCCGTCGCGCTTGACGAACACCGCGATAGGCGTGACCACGCCGTGAAAGCCGCCCCAGGACGTCATGAAATCCAGGCGCTGCACGAAGGTGCGGCGCGAGTGCTCGGTGCGCCAGGTGCAGGCGCGCCGCGCCGTGGGCAGCATGACCGCGCCGCCGCCCCCGCCGGGCAGGCGGACCTTGGGCGCATGCCAGTCGCCGATGCACGAGTTGTTGGCGCAGCCCGCGCCGTCGATCTGCGCCGCGCCCAGGAAGGTAAGGTCCATGCGGCCGCGCGTGCAGAGGTCGTAGAAATCCTCGTTGGAGAAGATGGACGCGGTGTGCTCGGCCAGCACCGGGTCCGAGCTGGACAACGGCACCTTGGACGGGCGCGGATTCACGCCGCCGGCCACGTTGATGTAGACGAAATCCCAGTCATAGGCGCGCTTGGCCAGCAGGCAGGCCAGCATGGGCAGGGTGGAGTTGACGCCGCTGAAGGTGATCTCGTCCGGCCGGATGAACCGCGCCAGGTTGGTCACGATGTACGAAAAGCCCGACCATTGCTCAGCCATGCGCCACCTCCCGCGCTTCGGGCGCTGCATCCAGGTGCGCCTGCAAGTCGCCGTTTTTGTCCATGTAGGCTTCCACGGCCGGATAGTCGATTTCGTAGTCGGGCCAGCAGGAGCCGGGCCAGGCGCCCCGCGGCGCCACCGCGTAGGCCTGCACCATGAAGAACGGCACCAGCGTGGCCTCGGGCTGGGCCTCGAACACGGCGCTGTCCACCTGCTTCTCGGCCACCACGAGCACCGAGCGCGCCGCGCGCGACATGATGCGGTCCCAGTGCGCGGTGCCGTGCACACGCACATTGCCCTGCGCGTCCACCTCGCAGGCGTGGATGACGGCGAAGTCCGGCCGGATGGCGGGCACCACCCAGGTGCGCTCGCCGCTGCCATAGGGATCGTCCAGGCATTTCCAGCCGTTCAGCTCGGGCAGGCCGCTGCCGTGCAGCCCGCCGCAAGGCTGGAACGGCACGCCGAAGGCCGCCGCCCGCAGGCCAGCCGTGAGGCTGGCGCAGGCATGCTCTTCCAGGCGGATCTCGCCGCGCTCGACCGCCTTGCGGTACCAGGGCGCCAGCCCGAAATTGCCTTCCATGGCCACGATGCCGGCGCGCACGCGCGCCAGCACGCCGGCCCGGCACAGAATGTCCACGTCGTAGCCGGGCGACTGCTTGATCAGCTCCAGGCCGCGCCGCTTCTGGCGGATCAGTTCGCGCACGAAGGCAAACGGCCCCCGGTGCAGAAAGCTGCCGCCCAGCGCGACCGAGGCGCCGTCGGGCACCAGCGCCGCCAGTTCCTCCAGCGAGCGCAGCTTGTTTTTCTGGTTGAATCCGGAACTCATGTTGTCTCCTTTGCCTGCCCGTTTTCTTTGCCGCCGCGCGGTGGGCGGCATGCGCTAACGGGCCTCCAGATACCGGGCGATACGCTGCTTGAGGCCGGGCTCGGCCGCCGAGCGCACCAGGCGCGCGAGGTCGCCGTCCGGGTCTTCCGCGTCCAGCGCGGCGTACAGCTGCGCGCGCGCCGTGACGGCCAGCCCGCCCGCCACGCGCGCGGCCTCGTCCACTATTCCATCCCATGCCGCCTGCGCGGCCAACCGGGTGAGAAAGCCGTCGCGCAGCGCCGTTTCGGCGTCGAACGTGGCGGCCTGCTCCAGCACGGCGCGGGCGCGCTCGGCGCCGACCAGCGCGGCATACCGGCGCGTGCCCAGCACCAGCCCGAACTTCAGGCCGGGCATGCGGAAGGTGGCGCCCGCCTCGCCCACGCGCCATTTGCAGGCGCCGGCCAGGTCCACGCCCGCCCCGAAATTGCGCCCGTGCGCGAGCGCCAGCGTGAGGCAGGGCGAGGACGCCAGGCGCTGCAGCAGCGTCTCGATGCGCACGAAGCGCAGCAGCAGGTCGCCTTCGCTCTGCGTTTCCCAGCCGCCGAAATCGAAGCCCGCGCTGAAATTCCTGCCCTCGCCGCGCAGCGCGATGAGCCGGACGCCCCGCGCCGCAGCCTCGTCCACCGCGGCGATCAGCGCCTCCACCAGTTCCGCCGACAGCGCATTCATCTTCTCGGGCCGGGCCAGCGTCAGCATGCACACGCCGTCGCGCCATTCGACCCGCAGCGGCGCGGGCGCGGCGCGGCCCGCGGTTGCGCTCTTCGATCCGCCGGGCTGCGTCATGCCTCTGCCCCCTGGGCCGTATCGCCGCGCCCCAATCCGGCGCGCAGCGCGTCCAGCACTTCCGCATTGTGTTCGCCCAGCGCCGGCGGCCGCAGGCGCACGGCGCTGGTCTGCCCGTCGAAGCGGACGGGCGGGCCGAAGGTGCGCGTGCGCGCGCCGTTGGGCAGATCCAGCGGCTGCACCCAGCCCATGTGCGCCACCTGTTCGTCGGCCAGCACCTCGGAATACGTGTTGATGGGCGCGCAGGGCACGCCGGCCTCGCGGAAGCGCGACAGCCAGTGCGGCGCCTCGTGGGCCGCGAATACGGTTTCCAGAATGCCGCGCAGCTCGGCCTGGTTGCGCGCGCGCGCGCTGGTGTCCACGAAGCGCGGATCGGCAACCAGGTCGGCGCGGCCCACGACCTGGCAGACGCTCTTCCATAGCGCGTTGTTGCCCGCCGCCATGCCGAAATAGCCGTTCTTGCAGCGGAACGCCTGGTAGGGCGCGTTGCGCGGATGGGCGGACCCGAGCTTGGCCGGATCCTTGCCGCTGCCGAAGAATTCCGAGGTCTGCAGCGCCGCGATGCCCAGGGTGGCGCCCAGCATGGGCACGTCGATGTGGGTGCCCTGCCCCGTGGCCGCGGCCGCGCGCAGGGCCGAGGCGATGGCGAACGCGCCGTACAGGCCGGCGGAGAAATCGGCCAGCGGCACGCCGCATTTCACGGGCTCGCCGCCCGGCTCCCCCGTGACGCTCATGATGCCGCTCATGGCCTGGATGGTGAGATCGAAGCCGCCCTCCTGCGCGCGCGGCCCGGACTGCCCGTAAGCGGAAATCGAGCAGTAGACCAGGCGCGGATTGCCGCGCGACAGCGCGGCATAGCCCAGGCCGAGGCGGTCCATCACGCCCGGCCGGTTGTTCTCGATCAGCACGTCCACCGAAAGCGCCAGGTCGCGCGCCAGCGCCAGGTCGCCGGGATGCTTCAGGTTCAGCGTCACCGAGCGCTTGTTGCGATTGAGCGAGGCGAAGTTCTCGCTGTAGCCGTCGGAAAAAGGCGGCCAGCTGCGCAGGGTGTCGCCGCCTTCGGGGTTCTCGACCTTGATTACGTCCGCGCCCATGTCCGCCAGCAGCATGCCGCAAAACGGGCCCGCCGCCACATTGCATATCTCCAGCACCTTGATGCCGGCCAGTGCCGCACTGGGTGTCATGTCTGACCTCTCGTTATTAAAAATCAATATTTGGGATGAACAAAACAATCTAAAGCGCCGCGGCGCAGCAGTGCCATGATCGGGCCTGCTCTCGAACGACTGCAAGGATTCCCCGGGGAAATTAGAACATTCCCTAGGTCGCGTGCTTATTTGTTGACCAGCATATCATCGTGTGGAATTCTCAGTAAACCAATTATTGAAATTTAAGTCCTAAATTTTAGGAAATAATAAGAGGCCGTACACGCGTCAAGCCGCGCATGCCGGCCCGCCCATGCCAAGGAGACGAAAGATGAAGATCCTGTTGCGCCTGGCCCTGGCGGGCGCGGCGCTGGCCCTGGCGGCCGGCCCCGCGGCTGCGGACACCTGGCCGTCCAAACCCGTGCGCATGGTCGTGCCGTTTCCGCCGGGCGGCGCCACCGACGCCGCGGCCCGCATCTACGCCCAGCACCTGGGCGACGAGATCGGCCAGCCCGTGGTGGTGGAGAACAAGGGCGGCGCGGGCGGAGAGATCGGCGCCGAGTACGTGGCCAAATCCGCGCCCGACGGCTACACCCTGCTCATGGGCGCGGTGGGCAGCCACGCCATCCATGCCGCCCTGCCGGACAAGCCGGGCTATGACTTCGCCACCGCCTTCGTCGGCGTGTCCATGGCGACCAGCATGCCCATGGCGCTGGCCGTCAACGCCAGCGTGCCGGCGCGCAATGCGCAGGAGCTCATCGCCCTGGCCAAGCGCAAGCCCGGCACGCTCACGTTCGGCTCGGCGGGCAACGGCACCTCGCAACACATGGCGGGCGAACTCTTCCAGGTCGTCACCGGCGTCCGCCTCATGCATGTTCCGTACCGTGGCAGCGGGCCGGCCATTACCGACCTGCTGGGCGGGCAGATCGACCTCGTGATCGAGACCCTGCCCGCCTTGCTGCCGCAGCTCGCCAGCGGCAAGATCCGGCTGCTCGGCGTCACGACCGCCACGCGGGCCACGGCGCTGCCCGACCTGCCCACGCTGGCCGAGCAAGGCGTCAAGGACTATTCCGTGGCCACCGCCTATGCGCTGCTCGCGCCCGCGGGCACGCCGCAGGCCATCGTGGACCGGCTCTCCGAAGGCATGCGCAAGGCCGCCGCCCTGCCGGCGGTGCGGCAGGCCGCGCTCAGGCTGGGCGCCGACGCGGTAGCGACCACGCCGGCCGAAACCACCCGCGTGCTCAGGCAGGAAGTCGCGCGCTGGGCCGACGTGGTGCGCCTGTCGGCGGCGCGCCGATGAATCCACCGGGCGCGGGCCCCGTGCCGTCAAGCCGGTGCCGTCGACGCCACCCGCTTTTCCACGCGGGCCGCGGCGACGCGGAAGCGCGCCTACTGGCCCAGGTAGCCGCCCCGGTAGCCCATGCCCCGCGACACCGCCTGCGCACAGGCGGCCACCTCGGGAGCCAGCTGCTTCATCCGGGCCGGGCCGAGGCGGTCCAGCGGACCGGAGATGCCCACCGCCGCCACGGGCTGGTCCAGGCTGTTGAGGATGGTCACGGCCAGCCCGCCCACGCCTTCGCGCCACTCGCCACGGTTCACGGCGTAGCCGGCCCGCGCGATCTTGCGTAGCTCTTCCTTGAGCAGCGGCAGCGAAACCAGCGTGGCGGGCGTGTGGCGCACGAGCTGGTCTTCGTAGCGGTCCACATAGCCCTCCGGCTGGTAGGCCAGCAGGGCCTTGCCCGTGGCCACGGCATAGGCCGGCGCGCGGCCGCCTATCATCGAATAGGCGCGGATGGGCTGCGGGCTGTCGATCTTGTCCACGTACACCACGTCGAAACCGTCCAGTACCGACAGGTGCACGGTTTCGCCGGTCAGGTCGGCCAGCGCCCGCATATGCGGCGCGGCCAGCTTGCGCACGTCGAGCTGGGCCAGTTGCCGGGCGGCCAGTTCGAACAGCCGGATGGCGCCGCGATAGCCGCCGCCTTCCTCGTCCTTGACCACGTAGCCGGCATGGATCAGCGTCTGCAAGGTGCGGTGCGTGTTGCTCCGGGTGAGTCCCACGCGCGCGGCCAGCGCGTCGATAGTGCGCGGCGGATTGTCCACGTCCGTCACCGCTTCGAGCACCATCAGGCCCTTGAGCAGGGTTTTGTCCATGTTTGCATGTTTCCCAATATTTAGGACATGAACATAGCATGACCGCGGCCCCCGCGATAGCCGCCCTGCTTCCGGGCTTGCGGCGCGGGATCAGCGCAGCGCGGCGCGCACCGCTTCCGAGCGGTCCCAGAGATTGGGCAGTTGGGCGGACGAATAGCCCGACACGAAGGGTTTGGCCTGGCCGGTGGCCGGGTCGTATACGTGGCGCGCCACCGCGCCGATATTGCCGCCGTACATGTGCACGCTGATCGAAACGCGGTCGGCGTGCGCGTTGGAAACGCGATGGATGTCGCCCTCCTGCGGCGACAGGCGCGCCACCTGGCCGGGGCGCAGGGTCGCGGGCTCGCCCCGCGGCGCAACGCGGCCGTCCGGCAGGCGCGCATAGCGCTGGTCGATCTCCGCGCCGCGCAGCATGCCCACGTAGCCCCATACCTCATGGTCGTGCACGGGTGTGGACTGGCCCGGCCCCCAGACGAAGCTCACCACACAGAAACGCTCGAGCGGATCGCAATGCAGGAGATATTGCTGGTAATACTGCGGATGAGGCTGGGCACAGGCGGGCGGCAGCCAGTCGTCGTGGCTGACCAGCTCGGCCAGCGCCGCCTCCAGGCGCGGGCTTTGCGCCAGCCCTTCGGGCGTTGCCAATCGCGTGGCCTCGGCAATAAAGCGGCGCAGCCGCTCCAGGCCGGCGGGCGTCTCGGGCATGCTGGGTCTCCGGGCCGCGGTCGATGCGCGGCAATCAAGGTAAGGAAGCGATGAAAAATCCTACATGAAAGACGGGCCGGCCACGATCCGGGATATCCGCCTCCCCCTCGACGCCGGCCCCGACCGCAGCGCGCCGCGCGACGCCGCTTGACAGCCGCCAGCCGTCCGTGCAGCGTATCGCACGCACGACAAGGCAGGAAATGACAACTACGCATCAGGACATTCCCCCGGCGCTTGCCCGCGCGCTGCGCGAAGCGCGGCGCATCGTTGTCTTCACGGGCGCCGGGGTATCGGCCGAAAGCGGCATCGCGACATTCCGCGACGCGCTCACGGGGCTGTGGTCGCGCTTCGACGCGCAGGCGCTCGCCACCCCTGAAGCCTTTCGCGCCCACCCCGACGTGGTCTGGGGCTGGTACGAATGGCGCCGCGCCCAGTCGCTGCGCGCCCGGCCCAATCCCGCGCACCTGGCCATCGCCGAACTGGCCCGGCGCGGCGCCGAGGTAACGGTCGTCACGCAGAACGTGGATGACCTGCACGAGCGCGCCGGCAGCGCCGGCGTGCTGCACCTGCACGGCAGCCTGCACGCGCCGCGATGCTCGGCCTGCGGCCAGCCCTGGCGCCCGGAAGCGGACCCGCCGGAAGACCCCGGCGAGGGCAGACGCATCATGCCGCCGGCTTGCGGCGCCTGCGGCGCGCCGGTGCGGCCGGGCGTGGTGTGGTTCGGCGAAAGCCTGCCGGCGCGGGCCTGGCAAGAAGCGCGCGGCGCGGCCGAGCGCTGCGACCTGCTGCTGAGCGTGGGCACGTCAGCGCTGGTGTATCCGGCCGCGGAACTGCCCCTGCTGGCGCTGTCCAAGGGCGCCGTGGTCGCGCAGGTGAACCCGGCCGCCACCCCGCTCGATGCGCGCGCCCACCACAATCTGCACGGCCCGGCGGCGACGCTGCTGCCCGCGCTGCTGCGGGCGTCGGGGCTGCGACATTCCGGCTGAAAACCGGGGGCGCATCGAGGCGCGGGGAAACCCCAAATCCCAGCTGGCCCGCGCGCGGCTACATTGGCGGAAAAATCTGGCACGGAGGCCTATCATCACGTTTTCCTGGAGACTGCCCGACGTTTTCGTGCGCTCGGCCGACGGTGTGCTGCACCGTGTGATCCGCCACGCCACGACGCGGGAAACCATTGCCAAGCTGGAAAGCACATCCAGCAATCTGCACCTGGACTGCGAATGCCGGCTCGACAACGGCGAGCCGCTATGCTGGATCGGCGGCAACCAGTATCGCCAGGGGCGCGGCAACGCGATCTACACGGCCGACGCCGCGCCGGGCCCCCGGCAGCGTGAAGTGCGCAACAGCATGGCGCCGCGCAGGGACGCGCCCGCGCGCCGGCGCGACACCCCGCTGGCGCGCGGGCTTCCGCGGGCGGTGCTGAGTCTCAAGACCGGCAACGACTGGAGCCTGATCCGCGCATGGCGGGAACATCTCAACATCAGCACGCAGGAAATGGCGACCCGGCTGGGCGTGGATCATTCGATCTACGTCGACCTGGAGCGTCCCCGGCCGCAGCCGCGGCCCTCCGTGCTGGAACGCGTTTCACACGCGCTTGGCGTCGCGCCCGAGCAGCTCGATGACTCCCAACTGGGCGAGCATCGCTGACGCCCCGCCCCCGCGGCTGGAACCTTTTCCCTCCAGCCCGCGGGCGGGCTTTCTTCCTCTCCCATGAACCCGACGTGGAGGTAGCAGGAATGCACGGAACCGCAAGACGACTGACGGATGTACTGGCAACCGCCCCCGACGGCACGCTCTACCGCATCGAGCGTTTTGTGGCAGACCCCGACGCCTATTCCGCGCTGGGCACGTCCCGTTTCGATCCCAGCACCCATTGCTACTGCCGCACCAGTTCCGGCGAGAAAGTGGCCTGGCTGGGCGGCCAGGCCTACCAACTGCTCAAGAGCGGCACGTCGCTCACCGCGCTCGACCGCCGGGTCGTCTGACCGCGCGCCAGCCTGGCCGGCCGGGAAACGTCGCGGCATGGACATGCGGGAACGACGCTCGCGGCTGCCGATCGGGATTGCCCGTCGAGGTTGCCGGCCGGGCTTGCCGACCGGGGCTTGCTGTTACGGGGTTGGCCAGTGCGGGGCTGCCTGCCGGGCACAGCCCATTGATGACGCGGCGGGCGCATCGAAGCGCCAGGCTCGCCTGCGGAACAGGGATATGCAGGCGGAAAGAGGGGTGGCGCGCCCGGCAGGATTCGAACCTACGACCCCCTGGTTCGTAGCCAGGTACTCTATCCAGCTGAGCTACGGGCGCGCTAAAGAGGCGTGTTTATACCATGTCCGCGCGCCAGCGGGCAAATCAGACAGGACGGGCGCGCCGGAGCTTGCGCGAGATCAAAGGCCCGCGGCCCATCCGTGGTTACGCTGGAACCAGCCCCGCCGCATGACATGACTTCGGCCGACGGCCGGAGATTTCCGCGCGAGCCGGGCGCGCGCAATCCTGGATCGCCGAAATGGCCAAGAAATTCCCACTGCATCCCAAACACCCCGAACGCATCTGCTGGGGCTGCGACCGCTACTGTCCTACCGAATCCCTCGCCTGCGGAAACGGCTCGGGCCGCACCATGCACCCGGCCGAGCTGCTGGGCGAGGACTGGTACACCGTGGGCGACTGGGGGCTGGACGAAACGCCCTGCGACGAACCCGAACCGCCGCCGGCCCACGCGCCCTCTCGCTAAGGGTTAGCCATTGGCAGGCTGGCAGGCGCGGTTGCGCAGAGCCGCGGCGCGGCAACCGCATCAGTCTCGCGCAAAACAAAAAGGCCTTCGATACGCAATCAAAGGCCTTTTTCGATTTTGCCGCGGGATTCCCTCGGTTCGTCTTGCAGCTTAATTTTCAGCTTGCTTCGCAAGCTTATTCTCGCGCTTGTTTTTCTTCTGCTTGCTCGTCTGGTTTTGCTTTTCTTTTGCTCTTTGCTTATGTGGCGCGCCCGGCAGGATTCGAACCTACGACCCCCTGGTTCGTAGCCAGGTACTCTATCCAGCTGAGCTACGGGCGCTCCGGCAAAGAGGCAAAATTATATCAGAAAAATAATCATGCCATCGTTGCTGCATAATCAATCAGGCATTTCCGGCTGCGCACCGATTTGATTCGGGTGATTCGATTCATCATTCGATCGAACCGGCGCCGCCTGCTCTGCTTTCCTGATTTCTTGTTTTTCAGCCACATCAAAAGAAATGGCGCGCCCGGCAGGATTCGAACCTACGACCCCCTGGTTCGTAGCCAGGTACTCTATCCAGCTGAGCTACGGGCGCTTGAAAAAGCAAGCCTTGAATCATAGCGGTATTTCACCAACTCCGCAACTGGTCAAAAGCCGCGCCCTTCTCCCGCGTACAGCCTGCGGACAGCAATCGGTCATACCGCCAGAGCCTTGAGTCTCTGGTCCTTGAATCTCTGGTTCTTGAGTCTCTCGTCTTAAGGCCGTTCGATGCCGGCCGTCATCCGGCGAGCCCGCGGCGCAATGACAGGGCGCCGCTTTCCGCGCAAGGTCCATCCTGCGCCTGGGCACGCGCGGGCAGGGCTTGCGATGAACGGACAGGCTGTCCTGGGCGCTACCCGGCCCGCGCCAGCTCCGCAGGCACTTTCCAGGAATGTGAGCGGGTTCCCCCGAAGCGCCTGCAAGAGTACCGGCCGATATGGTGAGTTATCCAGGAAGGAGCGGGGACAACGTGAGGCAAAGAAAAACCCGCAGAGCGTTAGCTGCTGCGGGTTTTGAGACATCGCGGTTCAACGCGGCATCCGTATTTGGCGGAGACGGTGGGATTCGAACCCACGATGCAGTTTTTGGCCACATACTCCCTTAGCAGGGGAGCCCCTTCAGCCTCTCGGGCACGTCTCCGAAGAATTCGAGATTCTAGCAGAATTTTTTGCTTATGGCCCCATATGCGGGCCGCCGGGCAAAAAACCCGCAGAGGCCCGTCATTCCTTGGGCGCGGGCACCTGGTCCAGGCCGAACGCCTTGTGCAGGGCGCGCACGCCCAGCTCCATGTACTTGTCGTCGATGATGACGGACGTCTTGATCTCGCTGGTGCTGATCATCTGGATGTTGATGCCCTCTTCCGAGAGCGTCTGGAACATCAGGCTGGCCACGCCCACGTGCGAGCGCATGCCGATGCCGACGATGGACACCTTGGCGACCTTTTCGTCGGTGACCAGCTCGCGCGCGCCCACGGCGGGCACGACTTCGCGCTTGAGCAGGTCGACCGTGCGCGCGAACTCGTTGCGGTTCACGGTGAAGGAGAAGTCGGTGGTGCCGGCCACAGACTGGTTCTGCACAATCATGTCGACATCGATGTTGGCGGCGGCGACGGGGCCCAGGATGGAGAAGGCGATGCCGGGCTTGTCCGGCACGGCCAGCAGGGTGATTTTGGCTTCGTCGCGGCTGAAGGCGATGCCGGAGACAACGGCGGCTTCCATTTTTTCGTCTTCCTCAAAAGTAATCAGCGTGCCCGAACGCATTTCTTCTTCGAGCGGGATGAGCGGGTCGGTCAGCGAGGACAGCACCCGCGTCGGCACACGGTATTTGCCGGCGAATTCCACCGAACGGATCTGCAGCACCTTGGAACCCAGCGAAGCCATTTCGAGCATTTCCTCGAAGGAAACGACGGACATGCGGCGGGCTTCGGGCACCACGCGCGGATCGGTGGTGTAGACCCCGTCGACGTCCGTGTAGATCAGGCATTCGTCGGCCTTGATGGCGGCCGCCACGGCCACGGCCGAGGTGTCGGAGCCGCCGCGGCCCAGGGTGGTGATGTTGCCGCCGTCGTCCACGCCCTGGAAGCCCGTCACGATGACCACGCGGCCGGCGTCCAGGTCGGCGCGGATGCGCGCATCGTCGATGGAGGAAATGCGGGCCTTGGTGTAGGCGGAGTCGGTGCGCACGGGAACCTGCCAGCCGGCATAGCTGCGCGCCGGCACGCCCTCGGCCTGCAGCGCGATGGCGAGCAGGCCGCTGCTGGCCTGTTCGCCGGTGGCGGCGATCATGTCGAGCTCGCGTCCGTCGGGCTGGGGGGTAATCTCGCGCGCCAGGCCGAGCAGGCGGTTGGTTTCGCCTGCCATGGCCGAGGGCACCACGACAACCTGGTGGCCGGCGGCGTGCCACTTCGCGACGCGGCGCGCCACGTTCTTGATGCGCTCGATCGAGCCCATCGAGGTACCGCCATATTTGTGAACGATCAGGGACATCTCGTACTCTGGCTGGGGAACCCGCCGCAAGAAGTATTGACGGGCAAAGCCACATATTCTAACGCGGCGGTAAAAAATTGCGCAGCGCCGGCTATTTTTCGTCCGTGGGGCGCACGGCCCGGGACGGCCGCGGTTCCATCCATACGCGCCCCCGGTGGCAGCGCACCGCATGGCCGGCCTGCTCCACCCGCAGCTGGCGGTCGTGGCCCAGGCTGTGCAGGCCGCGCAACTGGCGCAGCAGGTCGCGCATGCGGGCGTCGGTGGGCATGCGCGCCCCGCACAGCCCGAACCAGTAGCGCAGCACTTGCGCCTGGCGCGGCGCGGAAAGACGGCGCCAGGCGGCCAGCGAGAACGACCGTCCGTCGGGCGCGGGGTCCAGCCCGGCGAAATCGCCGCGCGCCACTTCTTCGAGAATCTGCGCGGCCTCGGCCATGTGGCCGGCATGGCGGGCCACGATGGCGCGCCAGCCCGGCCAGCGCGCATCCAGCACGGGCGCGAGCAGTTCGCGCACCGCCGCCCGCGTGTAGCGCGGATCGGCGTTGGTGGGGTCTTGCACCGGACGCCAGCCGGTGGCGGCCTCGAAGGCCGCCGCGGCGTCGAGAATGGCCGCGCGGTCCTGGTCGATCCACGGGCGCAGGTAGCGCACGCCATCGCGTTCGGACGCGGGCGCCATGGCCGCCATGCCCGCCACGCCCGTGCCGCGCAGCAGACGCAGCAGCACGGTTTCGGCCTGGTCGCCGCGGTGGTGCGCGAGCAGCACGGCGCACACGCCGTGCCCGCGGGCCAGGCGCCCCAGGGCCTGATAGCGGGCTTCGCGCGCGGCCGCTTCCTCGCCCTTGCCGTCGGGCCGAACCAGCACGCGTTCGACCGCCACCGGCGCCTCCAGCAGCGCGCCCAGCTCGCGCACCCGGCGCTCCCACTCATCGGCCGCGGACTGCAGGCCATGGTGGACGTGGAAGATCGTCAGGGCCAGGCCCAGCTCGCGCGCCGCCGCGGCCGCATGCGCGGCCAGCATGGCGGAGTCGGCGCCGCCGCTGACGGCCACGCCCACGCGCGCGCCGGGCGCGCACGGGCCGCCCAGCGCCAGGCGCAGGGCGGCCAGCAGGCCGGCATGGGGAAAAGCGGCGGGAGCCGCCGCAAGCGCTCCCGCAGGACTGGGCTGGGGCGGTTGCGGGCGGGTCATGTCGCGGGCGCGGAATGGAACCGCCGCGCCGGCAGGCCGGCGCGCGGCGGCGCCTTAGGCGCGCACTTCCTGGAAAGCGCCGTAGGACAGCAGGCGTTGCACCCGCTGTTCCACCAGTTGCTCGGGCGTCATGCCCTGGAGCTGGCGCAGCGCGTCGCCCAGGGCGCGGCGCAGCAGGCGCGCCATGACGCGGGGGTCGCGGTGCGCGCCGCCCACGGGCTCGTTGACGACGCGGTCGATGAGGCCCAGGTCTTTCAGGCGCGGCGCGATGATGGCCAGCGCCTCGGCGGCCTCGGGCGCCTTGTCGGCGCTGCGCCACAGAATGGACGCGCAGCCTTCGGGCGAGATCACCGCGTAGGTGGCGTATTGCAGCATGAGCACAGTATTGCCCACGGCAATGGCCAGGGCGCCGCCGGAGCCGCCTTCGCCGATGATGGTGACGATGATGGGCACCTTGAGCTCGGCCATGGCGTAGAGGTTGTGGCCGATGGCCTCGGACTGCCCGCGCTCTTCGGCGCCGATGCCCGGATAGGCGCCCGGGGTGTCCACGAAGGTGAAGACGGGCATATTGAACTTCTCGGCCAGGCGCATCAGCCGCAGGGCCTTGCGGTAGCCCTCGGGACGCGGCATGCCGAAGTTGCGCGCGGCGCGCTCTTTGGTGTCGCGGCCCTTCTGGTGCCCGATAACCATGCAGGGCATGCCGTTGAAACGGGCCAGGCCGCCCACGATGGACTGGTCGTCGGCGTACATGCGGTCGCCATGCAGTTCGTGGAAGTCGGTGAAGATCTCGCGCACGTAGTCCAGCGTGTAGGGGCGCTGGGGATGGCGCGCGACCAGGGCCGTCTGCCAGGGCGTGAGCTTGGCGTAGATCTCCTTGGCCAGCGTCTGGCTCTTTTGCTGGAGCCGGCCGATTTCGTCGGAGATGTCCACCGCCGAGTCGGCCTGCACATAGCGCAGCTGCTCGATCTTGTTTTCAAGCTCGGCAAGCGGTTGTTCAAATTCCAGGAATGTATTGCGCATGTAGTGTGGTTCCGTTGATGGGCAACCTGGCGGGCGTCAGTACTGAACCGGCGTCGGTTCCAGACTGCGCCAGAGATACCAGGTGGCCACGGTACGCCAGGGTTGCCACGCCAGCGAGACCTCGCGAGCCTCGAAGCGCGAGACAGGCTCGCCGCTGAAATAGTGTAGCGAGATTGCCTTGAGCAACCCAAGATCATCGAGCGGCAGCACGTCGGGCCGCTGCAGATTGAAAATCAAAAACATCTCGGCCGTCCAGCGGCCGATGCCGCGGATGGCGACCAGTTCCGCGATGACGGCCTCGTCGTCCATGGCGGCCCATTTCTCGGGATGGACGCGGCGCTCGCCGAAGTGGGCGGCCAGGTCCAGCACGTATTCCGCCTTGCGCTGCGACAGGCCGGCCTTGCGCAGGCCCTCCACGCCGGTGCGCAGCACGGCCACGGGCGTGGGACGCTTGCCCACGGTTTCGAGAAAGCGGCCCCAGACCGCGTCGGCGGCCTTGGTGGAAACCTGCTGGCCCACGATGGCGCGCGCCAGCGTGACGAAGGGCGTGCCGCGCGAGGTCAGCCACACCTGCGGATGCTGCGGAATGATCTTCTTGAGAATGCGGTCGCGGCGCATGAGATGCGCGACCGCGGCTTCCCAATAGTCGGGTTTGGGAATCTCGATATCGGCGATGGACATGTCTGACGATTCCCGCTCAGGCCCGGCGCCACTGGGTGACGCCGCCCGGCCTGTCATCGAGCTCGATGCCGGCTTCGCGCAGTTCGGCGCGGATGCGGTCCGCCTCGGCGAAGTCGCGCGCCGCCTTGGCCGCGGCGCGGGCCGCGATGCGGGCCTCGATGGCTTCGGCGTCCAGCACCGGGCGCGCGCCCTGCTCCATGGCCGCCGCGGAGTAGCGCGTGGGCGACTGGAAGTAGGCGGCCGGGTCCTGCTGCAGCAGGCCCAGCAGGCCGCCCAGGGCCTTGAGCTGGCCGGCGCTGCGCGCGCGCTTGCCGCGGTTCGCCTCGGACGCCAGCTCGAACAGCGCGGCCACGGCGCCGGAACTGTTGAAATCGTCGTCCATGGCGGCCTTGAAGGCCTGGGCCTGGGGCTCGTTCCAGTCGATGCCTTGCGCGTCCGGCGCAACGTTCTGCAGCGCCTGGTACAGGCGGTCGAGCGCGTTCTGGGCGTCGATGAGATTGTCCGGCGTGTAGTTCTGCGGGCTGCGGTAGTGGTTGCGCACGATGAAGAAGCGCACCATCTCGGCCTCGCGCGGGTTCACACGGTATTCGGCCTGGTCGGCCGCGGGATCTTCGAGCGCGACCGTCTGGCGGATGGTGCGGAAGTTGCCCAGCGACTTGGACATCTTGTCGGCGTCCACCATGAGCGGCCCGCAATGCATCCACACGTTGGCCAGCGTGCCGCCGAAGGCGCCCTCGGTCTGCGCGATCTCGTTCTCGTGATGCGGAAACTTGAGGTCGGGGCCGCCGCCGTGGATGTCCAGCGGCAGGCCCAGCAGCGCGCGGCTCATGGCCGAGCACTCGATGTGCCAGCCCGGCCGGCCCAGCCCGTAGGGCGACTCCCATTTGGTGTCTTCGGGCTCGTCGGCCTTGGCCGCCTTCCAGAGCACGAAGTCCAGCGGATCGCGCTTGGACGAATCAACCGCCACGCGCTCGCCCGCGCGCAGGTCGTCCAGCGACTTGCCGGACAGCTTGCCGTAGCCGGCGAAGCCGCGCACGGCGTAGTTCACGTCGCCGTCGGCGGCCTGGTAGGCCAGGCCGTTGGCCTGCAGCCTGCCGATGATGTCGAGCATCTCGCCCACGTACTGCGTGGCGCGCGGCTCGCGGTCCGGCGGGGCCACGCCCAGCGCGCGCTCGTCGGCGTGCATGGCGTCGATGTAGAAGGCGGTGACCTCGCCGATGCGGCGGTTGGTATCCACGGCGCGCCGGATGATCTTGTCGTCGATGTCCGTGATGTTGCGGACGTAATCCACGTCGTAGCCGCTGGCGCGCAGCCAGCGCTGCACCACGTCGAACGACACCAGCATGCGCGCGTGGCCGAGGTGGCAGAAGTCGTAGACCGTCATGCCGCACACATACATGCGCACCTGGCCGGCGTGCGCCGGTTTGAAGGGTTCTTTGGTACGCGATAACGTGTTGTAGATTTGCAGCATGGCGCTCGAGGATCAGTCCAAGTGTTTTTCCGTGCCGGCGGCGCCGGTCCGGCGCCTGCCGTGGTCCGCAGCCGGCCCCCGCCCACCGCGCCCGCCGCGTCCCCGCGCAGGGCATGGACGAGGCATGGACGGGGCGAAAGCGGCCCCGGCTCCGGCGTGCCCGGCGAGCCGGGCATACGCCCGCGCACGGAACGAGACATATTGAAAGACGCGCATTGGAACACCCGTGCGCGCATCCGTCAAAATTTCGGGCCGACTTCCAGGCCGGCTGCCGGGACAAACCGCCAGGCCGGCTGCCGGGACAAACTTCGCCGATCCGGGCTCGCGGGCGCCGCCGGCAAAGGCGCAAGGCCAAAAGCGCATACGAGGCTAAAATGGCGGTCGTCAAGTATAGCAAGCGGCCTGCCGGCGCGTGAATGCGCCCGCGGGCCCGGACTTTTAACGGATGCCCACGTGACTCCAACGCCGCGTTTCTGCGCCACCCTGCTCGCGCTCTTGCTGGCGGCGGCGCCTGCCGCCGCCCCCCGTGCCCAATCCATGGCCGGCGGTTCCGGCGAGAATCCGAATGCCACGCGCACCAAGCTCGACCCCATTCCGCCCGAAGGCGGCTGGGAAGGGCTGGCCCGGCTGCTCGAGGCCGTCAAGCCGAGCCTGGACACGCGCCTGGACCCCACGCCCTCGCAGATCACCGACCATATCGAGCGCCTGCTCAACCGGGGCGAGAACGACGAAGCCCTCGCCCTGATCGAAAAGCGCGAGGCGCAGATCAAGAACCAGCGCGGCACCGACGTGCAGCTCATGTTCCAGCACGCCCGCGCGCTGGCCGCGCTGAACCGCACCCAGGAGGCCATCGACCTCTACACCGAAATGACCACCCGGTTTCCCGAGCTGCCGGAACCCTGGAACAACCTGGGCGCTCTATATGCAGGCCGCGGCGAGCTCGAGAAGGCGCAGGACGCCCTGAAGATGGCGTTGCGCGCCGACCCGAACTATTCCGCCGCGCGGGCCAACCTGGGCGATCTGCAGATGCTGCAGGCGCTGCGCACCTACAAGCAGGCCGCCTCCGAAGGCGTGCCCGGCGCGCAGGACAAGGCCCGGGAAGTCGAAACCATGCTGAAGGACAAAGAACGGAAATGATGTCTCGCACCTCCCCGCTACACCTGCTGCGCCTGACGGCGTGCTCGTTCGCGCTGGCCGCCTTCGCGCCAGCCTTCGTCAGCGCCGCTCCCGCGGCCGCTTCCTCCACTTCTCCCTCTGAAGGCAACCAATCCATGAGCACCAATCCCCGCGTCAAGCTTCACACCAACATGGGCGACATGGTCATTACGCTGGACGCCGCCAAGGCGCCCAAGACCACCGAGAATTTCCTCACCTATGTGAAAGAAGGCTTCTATAACGGCACGATCTTCCATCGCGTGATCGACGGCTTCATGATCCAGGGCGGCGGCTTCGAGCCCGGCATGAAGCAGAAGCAGACGCACGCCCCCATCGAGAACGAGGCCAACAACGGCCTGAAGAACGACAAGTACACGGTGGCCATGGCGCGCACCAGCGACCCGCACTCGGCCACGGCCCAGTTCTTCATCAACGTCTCCAACAACGACTTCCTGAACTTCACCGCCCCGACCCCCAACGGCTGGGGCTATGCCGTGTTCGGCGCGGTGACCGAAGGCACCGAGGTGGTGGACAAGATCAAGGGCGTGAAGACCGGCAACAAGGGCTTCCACCAGAACGTCCCCAACGAGGACATCGTCATCGAGAAGGCCGAAGTCGTTGAATAAGATCAGCCTTTCCGGACCGGTCTGGCTGGCTTCGGACGTGCACCTGGGGCCGGCCACGCCGGCCACGTCGGAGGCGTTCCTGGCATTCCTGGGCGCGGCGGCCGAAGAGGCGTCGGCCCTGCTGCTGCCGGGCGACATCTTCGACGCCTGGATCGGCGACGACATGATCCGCGCGGCGCCGCCCTGGATGGCCCGCGCCCTCCAGGCCCTGCGCGACACGGCCGCGAAGATTCCCGTATGGCTGGGCCGCGGCAACCGCGACTTCCTGATGGGCCAGGAGCTGGCCGATGCGCTGGGCGCGCGCCTGCTGCCCGAGCCCGCGCTGCTCGAAACCGACTACGGCCTCGTGCTGCTGACCCACGGCGACGAGTTCTGTACCGACGACGCGGCCTACCAGCAGTTCCGCAAGATGGTGCGCGACCCGCAATGGCAGGCCGAGTTCCTGGCCAAGACCATTCCGGAGCGCCTGGCCATGGCGCAGCAGGCGCGCGGCGAAAGCCAGGCGGCCAACCAGATGAAATCGATGGAGATCATGGACGTCAACGCCAGCGCCATCGAGCGGATCTTCCGCGAAAGCGGCGTGACCATGCTGGTGCATGGCCACACCCACCGGCCGGCGCGCCACGTGCTGGACGTGGACGGCAAGAAGCGCGAACGCTGGGTGCTGCCCGACTGGGATTGCGACCACGCCCGCCCCCCGCGCGGCGGCTGGCTGGTCATCGACCGCGACGGTCCGCAGTTCTACGATCTCGAGCAGGAATAGGCGCCGGACATGGCCCGTCTTCGGCGGGCCGGCCCCGACGGGCTGGCCCGCCGAAGACGGGCCCACGCGTTCACGCCGCTCAGCGCGTGAAGATCCACGCCGCCACCACCCCTCCGAACACGATGCGGTACCAGGCGAACACCCGGTAGGTGTGGTTGGCCACGAAGCGCAGCACCGCGCGCACCACGACCATGGCGCTCAGGAACGCGGCCGCGAACCCCACGGCGATGCCGGCGAGGTCGTGCCGGGTGAGCAGGTCGATGTTCTTGTACATGTCGTAGGCCGCCGCCCCCAGCATCGTGGGCATGGCCAGGAAGAACGAGAACTCCGTGGCGGTCTTGCGCTGGATGCCGGCGATCATGCCGCCGATGATGGTGGCGCCGGAGCGGGACGTGCCGGGAATCATGGCCAGGCACTGCGCCACGCCCACGCCCAGGGCCTGCTTCCAGGAAATCTGCTCCAGGCTGCGCGCCGTGGCGTGCTCGTCGGAAGCGGTGTCATCGGCCGCGCCGGGCACGTCGCCCGGCGTGTGGCGCGTGCGGCGCTCCACGTAGAGCATGATGAGCCCGCCCAGCACCAGCGTCACCACCACCACGGCGGGGTGGTAGAAGATCTGCTTGATCGATTTGATGAAGACCGCCCCCACCACCGCCGCGGGCAGGAAGGCGATGAGCAGGTTGCGGGTGAACGCCACCTCGGTGCGGTCGCCGCGCAGCGTGCCGCCGATGAGTCTGGCCAGGCGCGCGCGGAACACCCACATCACCGCCAGGATGGAGCCGAGCTGGATCACCACCTCGAAGACCTTGCCCTGGCTGGACTCGAAGTTCAGCCAGTCTCCGACGAGGATGAGATGGCCGGTGCTGGAGACGGGAATGAATTCCGTCAGTCCTTCCACGATGCCCAGGATGCAGGCCTTGATGAGATAGAGAGCGGCGTCAGTCACGGTCGGGGCGTTTCCGGTTAGTCATTGGCCAGGGCGGCGTCTTCGTCCAGCGGCTCCACGGGCCGCTTCTCGACCCGCACCAGCGCGATGCGGCGGCCGTCCATTTCGAGCACCTCGAAGCGGAAATGCTCGTGATGGGCTTCGTATTCGCACACATCGCCCGGCTTGGGCAGGTGGCCGAAGCGCGACAGCAGGTAGCCGGCCAGGGTGGAGTAGTCTTGCGCCTCGTCGACGAGGCCCTCGGTTTCCAGCACCTGCTCCACGTGATGCAGGTCGGCCGCGCCGTCGATCTTCCAGGTGTTGTCGCCGTCGGCGACGATGTCGGGCATCTCGTCTTCGTCGGGGAACTCGCCGGCGATGGCCTCGAACACGTCGATGGGCGTCACCAGGCCCTCGATGGCGCCGAACTCGTCGGCCACCAGCACGAGCTGTCCGCGCGAGCGCTTGAGGGTGTCCATGAGGCGCAGGATGCCGATGGACTCATGCACGATGATGGGGTCGCGCAGCCGGTTGCGGCGCACGCGGCCCTCGGTGATGAGGTCGGCGATGAGATCCTTGGCGCGGCCGATGCCCAGCACCTCGTCCAGCGACCCCCGGCACACGGGGAAAAAGCTGTGCGGCGCCTCGGTGAGCTGGCGGCGGATGGTTTCCGCGTCGTCGTCGATGTTGATCCAGGAGACGTCCATGCGCGGCGTCATGATGGAGCGGATGGAGCGCTCGGCCAGGGTGAGCACGCCGCTCACCATGTTGCGCTCTTCCACCCCGAAGGCCGGCGCCGTGGGGCCGTCCTGGCTGGGCAGGTCGGGCTCGTCGGCCGGCGGGCGCTTGCCTAGCATGCGCAGCACGGCCGCGGCGGTGCGTTCGCGCATGGGGCGGCGCGCGTCGAGCTTGAGCAGGTTGCGCCGCGCCACCTGGTTGAGCGCCTCGATGGCCACCGAAAACCCGATGGCCGCGTACAGGTAGCCCTTGGGCACCTTGAACCCGAACGACTCCGCCAGCAGCGAGAAGCCGATCATGAGCAGAAAGCCCAGGCACAGCACCACCACGGTGGGGTGCGCATTCACGAAGCGGGTGAGCGGCTTGGAAGCCAGCAGCATGATGCCGATGGCGATCACCACCGCGATCATCATGATGGCCAGGTGATCCACCATGCCCACGGCGGTGATCACCGAATCCAGCGAGAACACCGCGTCCAGCACCACGATCTGCGTCACGATGACCCAGAAGCTGGCGTACACGCGCGGGCCCGAGGCGCCGGCGTGCTGGCCGCCCTCCAGGCGCTCGTGCAGCTCCATGGTGCCCTTGAAGAGCAGGAAGAGGCCGCCGGCCATGAGGATGAGGTCGCGGCCCGAGGGCGATAACGGCCCGATGGAAAAGAGCGGCCGGGTCAGCGTGACCAGCCACGACATGAGGGACAGCAGGCCCAGCCGCATGACCAGCGCCAGCGACAGGCCCATGATGCGCGCGCGGTCGCGCTGCGCGGGAGGCAGCTTGTCCGCCAGGATGGCAATGAAAATCAGGTTGTCGATGCCCAGGACGATTTCGAGAACGACCAGGGTAAGCAGGCCGACCCACGCTGCGGGGTCCAGCAGCCACTCCATCAGGAGCTCCAGAAGTTATGCGACCGATAATCGTACATGGAAATTCCATGACACGCCGGTAACGCGCCTCATCCCTATGCAGGAGAAAGAGAGGCGGCGGCTCGGGCGGCGGCCGATGGCAAGAAGCGCGGCGGCCGGCGCGCGATGCCGCCGGCCGCACGCATGGGGCCCGCCGCTTGCGGACCCCATGCGCCGATGCGTCAGGCCGCCGAAGGCGGGGTCAGCGCATTGAGCATCTGCGTGAAGACCTTGGGGCTCGCGGCCAGGACGTTGCCCGAGTCCATCCAGTCCTGTTCGCCCTGGAAATCCGCCAGCAGGCCGCCGGCCTCGAGCACGAGCAGGCTGCCCGCGGCCAGGTCCCAGGGCTTGAGGCCCACGCCGCAGAAGCCGTCGAGGCGGCCGCAGGCCACGTAAGCCAGGTCCAGCACGGTGGCGCCGAGGCGGCGCACGCCCGCGCTGCCTTCGGCCATCTGGCGAAAGCGCGCCGAGCCCTGCTCGGGGTCGCTGGAGTTGGGCCAGTGCGCGCCCAGCAGCGCCTCGTGGTAGCGGGTGCGGCCCGAGACGCGCACGCGGCGGTCGTTGAGGAAGGTGCCGCTGCCCCGGCTGGCGGTGAACAGCTCGTTGCGCGACGGGTCGTAGACCACGGCCTGCGTCACCTGTCCGCGCTGGGTCAGGGCGATGGACACCGCGTAGTTGGGCAGGCCGTGGATGAAGTTGGTGGTGCCGTCCAGCGGGTCGATGATCCACTGGAACTCGGCCTGGTCCGGCCCCTGCAGGCCGAATTCCTCGCCCAGCACCGCGTGGTCGGGATAGGCGGCGCGCAGCGTCTCCACGATGGACTCCTCCGCGGCGCGATCGACTTCCGTGACATAATCGCGCGGCCCCTTGCGAGCCACGCTGATACGTTCCAAATCCATGCTGGCACGGTTGATGATGGTGCCGGCACGCCGGGCCGCCTTGATGGCGATGTTGAGCATCGGGTGCATAGAATTCCGTACGAATGCGGTGAAATAGCCGCTTGCCGCCTTCCCGCGGGCCCTGCCGCCCCAACCGGGAAGGCGCCCAAAAACCAGGAAGGCACTAAGCCAAACATGGCATTTTAAATGACTCAGGCATTTTCTCGCGTCCGCTTCATCATGGTGCAGCCCAGCCACCCCGGAAACGTGGGCTCCGCGGCCCGCGCCATCAAGACGATGGGCTTTTCCGAACTGGTGCTGGTGGCCCCCCGCCACGAGGACGTGATCCGCCACCCGGACGCCCTCGCGCTGGCCAGCGGCGCCACCGACGTGCTGGAGCGGGCCCGGGTGTACGGCACGCTGGAACAAGCCCTGGCGCCGGTGACGCTCGCCTTCGCCCTGACGGCGCGCGTGCGCGACCTGGGGCCGCCGCCCTGCGACATCCGGCAGGCGGCCGGACTGAGCTGCGAACACCTCGCCTCCGGCGCCGACACGGTGGCCGCCGTCGTGCTGGGCACCGAGAAATCCGGGCTGACCAATGCCCAGATCGCCCTGTGCCACCGCATCTGCCACATTCCGGCCAACCCCGAATACAGCTCGCTCAACGTGGCGCAGGCCCTGCAGCTGGCGGCCTGGGAGCTGCGCTATGCGCTGCTGGCGCACGCAGGCGCCGCCATGCTGCCGGCGTCCGCGGCGCAGACGCCCGACCCCGGCGCGGAGCCCGCCTCCGGCGAGGCCGTGCAGGCTTTTCTCGCGCACTGGGAGCAGGCCCTGGTCGGGGTGGAGTTCCTGGATCCGGCGCACCCCAAGAAGCTGATGCCGCGCATGCGGCACCTGTTCGCGCGCGCCGGCCTGACGCGCGACGAGGTGGACATGATGCGCGGCGTGTGCACCGCCATGCTGTCGCCGCGCCGGCAATCGGTAAAAAAATAGGGACGGCATAGCCGTCCCTATTTGCCGCCCTGGAGGCCCGCCGAGGCGGACGCAGTCGTCAGTCGACGCGGGCGCCGGAAGCCTTGACCACGGGGGCCCAGCCTTCCACTTCGCTCTTGATGAACGCGCCGAACTGCGCCGGCGTGGTCTTCTCGCCCACCGCGCCCAGCTTCTCGAAGCTGGTCTGCACTTCGGGCTTGTCCAGCGCCTTCTGCATGGCGGCGTTGAGCTTGTTCACCACCTCGGGCGGCGTGCCGGCCGGGGCGATCATGCCGAACCACGACGACACGTCGAAGCCCGGGAAGCCCGATTCCTGCATGGTGGGCACGTCGGGCGCGCTCTTGGAGCGCTCCTTGGTGGTGACGGCCAGCGCGCGCAGCTTGCCGCTCTGCACGTGCGGCCACGACGAGGGCATGTTGTCGAACATGTACTGCACCTGGCCGCCGATCAGGTCGGTCACGGCCGGGGCGCTGCCCTTGTAGGGCACGTGCAGCACGTCGATGCCCGCCTTCATCTTGAAGAGCTCGCCCGCCATGTGGATGGACGTGCCGCTGCCCGATGAAGCGAACGCGAGCTTGCCGGGGTTCTTCTTGGCGTATTCGACCAGTTCCTGCACCGACTTGACCGGCACGCCGGGGTTGACCACCAGGATATTGGGCACCTTGGCGCCCAGCGCCACCGGCGTGAAGTCCTTGGTCAGGTCGAACGTGACGTTCTTGTACAGGGTCTGGTTGATGGCGCTGGTCACCGCCACGAACAGCAGCGTGTAGCCGTCGGGAGCCGCGCGCTGCACCATGTCGGTGGCGATGTTGCTGCCCGCCCCCGGCTTGTTCTCGACCACGAACGACTGCCCCAGCTCCTCGGTAAGTTCCTTGGCGAAGATGCGGGCAATCACGTCGGTGGTGCCGCCGGCCGAGAAACCGACCACGATGCGTACGGGTTTGTCGGGGTAGGCCGCGTGAGCCGTGCCCATTGCGAAAGCGCCGGCGGCGGTTGCCAGCAGCGCGGCGGCGATGCGCCGCAGACCAGGCTTTTGACCTTGAGTCATAGTGTCTCCGTGCAGATACTGTCCACTAAGCGGACGATTGGAATTATTGGACGGGGTATTCTCGACTATACATAGGACGCACATCAAGGTAGAGTCCACTGTACGGACGATGGTTTTCCCCAGTCCTACAAAAAAATTTCCGAGATTTCAGAGAGTTGCATGCAAGACAGTGATGCCGCCGCCGCGGGCCCACGCACCTTGCGGCGCGGATTGGCCGTACTCGCGGCCCTGCGCGACCAGGGCACCGACGGGCTCAGCGTGACCGATATCGCCCGCCTCACGGGCATACAGCGCCCCACCATCTACCGCCTGCTGGCCGCCCTGCTCGACGCGGGCCTGGTGCTGCCGGTGGCGGGCACCAAGAAATACCGCGCCCAGCTCGCCGTGGACCCCGACACCCGCTCGCGCGACCCCCGCGTGCGGCAGCTGCTGCCGGTGCTGCGCCGGCTGGCGGACCGCACGGGCGACGCCGTGTTCCTGGTAGTGCGCGACGAAGACGATTCCATCAGCCTGCACCGGGAAATCGGCAGCTACCCGGTGCAGATCCTGGCCACCTATGCCGGCAAGCGCCAGCCGCTGGGCGTGGGTTCAGGGGGCATGGCGCTGCTGGCCGCCCTGCCCGACGAGGTGGCGCGCGGCATCGTGGAGCGCAATTCGGGCCGGCTGGACGAATACGGCGGCATGACGCCGCAGGAAATGTACCGCCTGATCGAAAATACCCGCGCGCGCGGGTATTCGGTGGTGGGCAACCATGCGGTGCGCGGCGCGCTGGGCGTGGGCTGCGCCCTGCTCGATGCGCACGGCGCGCCGCTGCTGGCGGTGAGCGTCACCGCCATCATCGACCGCATGCCGGCCCAGCGCCAGCGCGAAATCGCCGGCTGGATCAAGGCGGAGCTGGCCCGCCTGGCGGTGCAGGCCTGAGTCCGCCGGGCCGCCCCGGCTCGGTAAGCACGGCGGCGCTCCGGCAAGCCCGCCCGCGGCGCACGGCCGGATCAGGCCGCGCCGGCTCCGGAATCGGCGCGGCGTTCCTGGCCGGCTTCCTGTTTCGGCGCCTGGATCTCGCGCAGCGGAATGGGCGCCTGGAAGCCCGCCTGCTCCAGCGAGCAGCGGATCTGGTGATAGAGGCCCCAGCGCAGGTCCCAGTACTTGGCGGCATCCGCCCAGACGCGCACGGTCACGATGACGCCGCTTTCCTTGTAGTCGCTCACCATGACGATGGGCTCGGGGTCCTTGAGCGCCAGCGGATGCGCCGTCACGATTTCCTTGAGCTTGGCCACCACGGCATTCAGGTCGTCGCCGTAGCGCACGGGCACCGGCACGTCCAGGCGCCGCGTCTTGTTGCGGCTGTAGTTGGTGATGGTGGCGTTCCAGACCGTGCTGTTGGGCAGCGTGAGATGAATGCCGTCGACCTGCACCAGCCGCGTGAGAAAGAGTCCCACCTCTTCGACCGTGCCGTCCGCGCCCGAGCTGAGGGCCACGTATTCGCCCGCGCGGATGGGACGCAGGATCAGCAGCATGATGCCGGCGGCGATGTTCTGCAGCGTGCCCTGCAGCGCCAGGCCCACGGCCAGGCCGGCCGCGCCCAGCACCGCGATCAGGCTGGCCGTCTGCACGCCGAAGCGCGCCAGCACCGCGATCAGGGTAAAGATGCGCACCGTCCACACCACGGTGGTCTGGAACATGGGAACGATGGTGGGATCGACGCGGCTGGAGCGCGTGGCCGCGCGCCGCACCCAATTGCCCAGCAGGGCCGACACCCACCAGCCGATGACGAGGATCAGCAGGGCCACGAGCACATTGATGCCCAGATCCACCAGCCTCGGCGCCCAGGTGTTGAATTCTCGCAAGACGTCGTCCATGGACTCTCCCGGTTAAAGCCAGAAACGGAACGGCCCGAGCGGGCCGCCTCCCGGGAAGGTTCCCGGGAAAAAACGACCGCAAACTTTATCAGATGCCCCCTGCGCGGCGCTGCCGCGGGGATGTCAAGGTTTGTAAGGAAATACCACGCCGGCGCGCCGCGCAGGCGGAGCGCCGGGATCAGGCCGGCACGCGCCGGAAATGGTTGTCCCAGGAAAGCCCGGGCGTGGGCGGCAGCACCTGCGCGGGCCGCGCGCCGGCCCGCGCGCGCAGCATCGCGCCCAGGCCGCTGGTGACGAAAAAACCACCCTCCGGCGCGGGCGCCACGCCGCAGCCGTCGGCGAGCTCCGTCGTGCCGAGGCAGCGGCCGCTCGCGGCGTCCCAGTACATGACCTGCCCGCCCACCGGGCTGGACGTGGCCACCACCGCGCCGCTCGCGTCCACCGACACCGAGCCCACGTAATTGCGCATGCGGCGCAGGCTTTCGGCCGGGCCGGCGTACAGCTCGGGCCGACCGCCGCGCCGGTGGCGGCCCACCAGCGCGGGCCGGTCTTCGGCGGGGCCGGCGTACTGGCAGCCGAACCACACGCTGCCGTCGCCCGCCAGGGCGAGGTGGCGGATGGAAAGGCGATGCCAGCGCGGATCCAGCTCCACGCGCTCGAGCAGTTCGCCCGTGGCGGCGTCCAGATAGGCCAGCGACGGCCGCATGGTGTCGAGGTTGAGCTCCAGCTTGCCGTAGTCGGGGTGCGTGAGAATGCCGCCGTTGGCCACGCACAGCGTTTTGCCGTCGGGCATGAGCACGACTTCGTGCGGGCCGATGCCGCCGCAGTCGTATTCTCCGATGCGGCGGTATCCGCCTTCGGGCGCGGCGTCGTAGATGCCCAGCACGCCGCGCCCGCCCTCGAAGTCGTTTTCGGTGGCGGCCAGCCGGCGCGCGCCGTCGAAGAACACGCCGTGGCCGAAGTAGTGCCGGTCGTCGGGCAGCGGCAGCGGGCGCGGCGCTTCCTTGCCGTCCAGGCGGAAAGCCAGCGCGAAGAACCCGGGCTGGCGTCCGAACACCACGCCGCGCCGGCCCGCGGGGTCGATGGCGAAACTGTGGCCGCGTTCGGGCATGGGCACGACCAGGCGGTCGCGCCCGGCGGCATCGATGACGGCCGCCTCGTCCCGCCCGTCGCGCTTGCGGGCGCTGAGATAGAGGGGCCCTGCGGCGGGCAGCGCCGCCAGCGCGGCGGCGGGGCCCAGGCCCAGCGCGGCGGCCAGGCCCAGGAAGCGGCGGCGGTCAATCTCCATCGAGCGCGTTGAATCCTATGGTGACGCCCACGGCGGGGGCGAGATCCTGGTCTACGATGGCCTTGGCGTTCTTGAGCGTGACCGCGGCCAGGTTCACCGCGCGCCAGCCTTCGGCGGATGCCAGCGCGGCCTCGATGTCGGGCGGCGCCTCGCGCAGCGCCCGGGCGGCGCGCGCCAGCTCGCCGCGCACCGAATCGCCGATCCAGGCGCTTGCCTCGGGCAGGGGATAGCGGCCCGCTTCGTAGAAAGCGCGCATGCCGTCCAGGCCCGCCGACAGCGTGCGCAGGGCCAGCCCGCTGCGCCAGAACGCCGCGCGCCTGGGCCGCGCGGACGCGGGGTCCTGGCCGAGCGTCGGCAGGAGCTTGATATCGCGCGCGAACTGCAGGCCGGTGGAAAGCGATTTGACCGCCTCGGCGGCCACTTCCTGCGCGTCGCGGTACAGGGCGTTGCCCGGCTCGGGCCGGGCGAACTGTCGTCCGAAATCCGCGCCGGGACGCCAGGCCTCGTCCACCTCGGCGGAAATCGCCGCCACGTTGGCGGCCACCGCCCGCGCATACCCGCAGGCATAGGCGGCGGCCGGCGCCTGCGGCTCGGCCAGCAGCGCCGGCTCGCCGTAAAGCGTGTACTCGAGGGCGGGCAGCCCCTGCACGGCCACGCTGCGCGCGGCGAGCGCGCCGGGCGCCAGCAGGGCCGCGTCCTGTTCGGCCAGCAGCGCCCTTACCTGGCGCGGCATGACCCCGCGCGCATCGGGCCAGAAAACCAGGCGCTCATAGCGGTTGCCTTGCACCAGCGGACCGAAGCGCAGGAACTCGACGCCGGACCACGCCGTCGCCAGGCGAGCGAAGGCGTCGCCCACGGCCCGCGCGCCCGCGGCGTCGCGCTTGCCGCACCAGCCAGCCAGGGTCTGCTCCATGCCGGCGGCCGCCTCGCGCAGCGCCGCTGCCGCGGGACGGACGTAGCCGCCCGCCAGCCGCTCGCCGAGATCGGCGGGCAGGCCGGCCGCCGCGGCGGGCAGCGCCAGCGAGGCGAAAGCCAGGGCGCGGAGGGGGTTGACGAAACGGCGGCCGGCGCGGACCGCGAGGGAAAGAGACATCGAAACGACTCCGTTCATGGCGGCGACGAAAAAAAAGGCTGCATTCAGAGCGACTCCAGGAAGCGGATCAGGTCGGCGCGCTCTTCGGGCGTCATGGCCACCACGCGGTCGCGCGCGGCCTGCGCCTCGCCGCCATGCCACAGCACGGCCTCCAGCAGCGTGCGGGCGCGTCCGTCGTGCAGCCAGGTGGCGGTGGGGTTCACGCTGCGGGTCAGGCCTATGCCCCACAACGGCGGCGTGCGCCAGTCCCGGCCCGTGGCCTGCCCGTCGGATACCCCGTCGGCCAACCCGTCGCCCATGTCGTGCAGCAGCATGTCGGTATAGGGCCAGATGAGCTGGAAACGGTGCTCGGGCTGGCGCGCGTTGCGGCTCGTGACGTACTTGGGCACATGGCAGGCGACGCAATTGGCTTCATAGAACAGCTTCTTGCCCGCCAGCACGCGCGGATCGCCGGCGTCGCGGCGGGCCGGCACGGCCAGGTTGCTGGAGTAGAAGGAAACGAAATCCATCAGGCGCGCCGGCACCTCGTGCTCGCCCAGGTGCGGCTGCGCGCCGTGGGGCATGTCCAGACAGGCCGCCTGCGCGGCGGTGCATTCGCCGGAGTGCCGCGGAAAGAGCGGCGTGGACAGGCCCATGTCGTTGGAAAAAGCCGATGCGCTCTGCTGTTCCACGGAAGGCTGGCCCGCCTTGAGGTTGAAGCGGCCCAGCACGCGCTTGCCGGTGCGCGCGTCGACGACCCAGTTCGGCTTGCCCACGATGCCGTCGCGCTTGTCCGCGCCCACGTTGGCCAGGATGTCGGCCTCGTGGATGGCTTCGAGCAGGCCCAGCCCGATCATGGGCGGCGCCAGCCGGGGAGAGAGCTGCGTGTCGGCCCGCATCGGCCCGTAGCCCAGGTTCTCGATGCGGTAGACGGGTTTCATGAGGGTCGCGGTCTCGCCCCCGTTCAGCGCCACGGGGACCGGCTCGTATTCGATTTCCATGCGGCCCTCGGCGGGCAGTCCGGCCACGGCGAAGTTCTGCAGCTGCACGCCGTACACGGGTTCGGGCAGCGCGGCGATCTCGCCGGGCGCGAGTTCCGCCCGGCCGCGGTCGGGGCCTCCGGGCACCGCCAGGCGCAGCAGCAGGGCCACCGTATCGGCGCGCTCCAGCGGATCGAAGCCAGGCACCGAGCCGCGCCCGTCCTTGGTGTGGCAGCCTTGGCAGGAACGCGCGTTGAACAGCGGCCCCAGCCCGTCGGACGCCTGCGTGGAGGACGGCGCCGACACCCAATCCTTGCGAAACAGCCCGTTGCCCACCTGGAACTGCTGGCGGCCCTCGAAATCCAGATTGGCCGAGGGATGGGAAAAGATGTCCGCGTTGAGCAGCTTGTTGGTCGTGGCCGCGCCGGCCTGCATGACCTCGAACTTCTCGGGCTGCGAGAAATCGCGCGTGGGCGCGGTGACGGCCCGCACGCGCCCGAGATCCCGGGGATTCAGGTCGTCGCGCACGGGCTGGGCGGCGGCGGCGTGGGCCGACGCCGCCAGCATGACGGCGACTGCGAGCTTCACTTGAAAACCGCGTCCGGATTGTCGAGGCTGTCGGACCCTTCGATGGCAACCTTGCCCAGATCCAGCAGCGTGATCACGCGCTCCAGGCTGCGGGTCTGGTCGACGAGGCGGTCGATGGCGGCCTGCACCACCGCGTTGCCCTCCTTGTTGCCCTGCGCGATCATCTGGTCGTAGGTTTCGACCTTGTCGGCGCGGTCGCGGATGGCCTGCATGGCGGCCACGGTGGCGTCGAGCTTGGCGCGCACCTCGGCGTCGAGCTTGGGATCCCGGGCCTTGACCAGGTCGGACAGGCTGGGGCCGGAGACGGTCTTGCCGTCCACGCGCGCATACTTGCCCAGGTACACGTTGCGAATGCCGATCTGGTTGTAGTAGTGCGAGTTGTGCGTGTTGTCGGAGAAGCAGTCGTGCTCTTCTTCGGGATCGTGCAGCATCAGGCCCAGCTTCATGCGCTCGCCCGCCAGCTCGCCGTACGAGAGGCTGCCCAGGCCGGTCAGCATGGCCGCCAGCCCGGCCTTGGGATCTTCCTGCACCGCCTTGCGCGCGGCGCCGTCCGGTTTCCAGTTGGCCGCCATTTCGGCCAGGTCGTCCACGAGCAGCTGGGTGACGGCCTTCAGGAACTCCACGCGGCGTTCGCAATTGCCGCCCGTGCAGTTGGCGGGATCGAAGTCGGTATGGGGACGGTTGCCGGAATGCCGCTCCTGGGGCGTGCCCTTGCGGCCGGCCGGCGCCGGGCCGGTGCCGTTCAGATCCTGGCCCCACAGCAGGAATTCGATGGCGTGGTAGCCGGTGGCCACGTTGGCCTCGTTGCCGTCGGCCTCGTGCAACACTTCGGACAGCAGCTGGGGCGTGATCTTGCTGGCGTCCACGGTCTTGCCGCCCACCGAGATCTTGGCGTTGGCGATGACGTTGACCGCGTAATAGGCGTTTTCGTCGTTTTCGGTGCCGTAGGAGGCGTCCACGTAGTCGATCAGGCCCTCGTCCAGCGGCCAGGCATTCACGCGGCCCTCCCAGTCGTCCACGATGGGGTTGCCGAAGCGGTAGGCTTCGGTCTGCTGGTAGGGCACGCGCGCCTGCAGCCACGCCTCGCGGGCGGCCTTCAGCGTGTCGGCGCCGGGCTTGGCCACCAGCGCGTCGATGGCGGCCTGCAGCTTGCGGGCCGAGGCCAGCGAATCTTCATAGCCGGCCAGCGCCAGGTCGGCGTAATTGGCGACCACCGCCTTCGGCTCCGCGGCGGCGTGCGCCGCTCCCCCGAACACCGCCGCCGCGAGCGCGGCCCCCAACAGCAACTTGCGCATGGACTTTCTCCCGTATGGCGGGCGCGCCGCCCCGCGACGGCGCGCCCTGACTCGAATCTTGTGGATGCGAGTGTAAACAATTTTTGTTTGCCATTCAGAAGACCGTCAGGTAGCTGACATTTTTCCGAACAATACCGGCTGCGGCCGCGCGCGAAAACGCCGACGCGGGACGGCCCGGACCGGCGTTTTCAGGAAGCGCGCGCCGCGTTCAGCGCTGCAGGGGCGACTTGCCCGTTTCCCGCGCGGCCAGCACGGCCACCGCCGTGACGACCAGCGCCAGCGTCACATAGACCGAAATGGCCAGCGTCGACTGCCAGGACTTGAACACGCTGGCGATGATCAGCGGCGCGAAGCCGCCGCCCAGGATGCCCGCCAGCGTGTAGGCCAGCGACGCGCCGGCATAGCGCACCCGGCCCGGGAACTGCTCGGCGACGAAGGCCGCCTGCGGGCCGTACATCATGGCGTGCACCAGCAGCCCGCCCGCCACCGCGGCGCAGATGGCCACGGGATGGGCCTGGTCCATCAGCACGAAGAACACGAAGGCCCACGCCATGCCCAGCACCGCGCCGGCGAGGTACACCGGGCGTCGGCCCACTTTGTCGGAGAGATGCCCGAACAGCGGCACCGCGACCGCGTTCAGGGCCGAGCCCAGCATGGTCGCGCCCAGCGCCATGGGACGCGACAGGTGCAGCACGCTGGTCACGTAGGTCAGCGAGAACACCACCACCAGCGCGTACAGCACGTCCGAGCCGATGCGCGAGCCGCCGGCAATGAGCAGCTGCCGCCAGTACGCGCCGAGCACTTCCTTGATGGGCGTCCTGGCGGTTTCGCGCTTCTGCTCCATTTCGCGGAACACCGGCGTTTCCTCCACGCCGCGGCGCAGCCAGAGCCCGAAGCTCACCAGCGCGACGCTGGCGATGAACGGCACCCGCCAGCCCCAGGCCTGGAACTCCTCCGGCGCCAGCCACGCCGACACCGCGGCGATGAAGCCCGTGCCGATCAGCGTGCCGCAGGACGGCCCGATCTGGGTGAAGGAGGCGTTGCGGCCGCGCTGGTCCGGCTTGCCGTGCTCCATGGACAGCAGCACCGCGCCGGCCCATTCCCCGCCCAGCGCCACGCCCTGCACGAAACGCAGCGCCACCAGCGCAATGGGCGCCCACACGCCCCACGTGGCGTAAGTGGGCAGCATGCCCATCAGCCCGGTCGAGGCGCCCATGATGACCAGCGTGGTCACCAGCACGAACTTGCGGCCCAGGCGGTCGCCCAGGTGGCCGAAGACGAAGCCGCCCAGCGGCCGCGACACATAGCCCACGGCATAGGTCGAGAAAGCCAGTATGGTGCCCGTCAGCGGATCGAAGGACGGGAAGAAGATCGCGTTGAACACCAGCGCCGCCATCAGGTTGTAGATGGTGAAGTCGTACCACTCCAGCGTGGTGCCGACCGAGCTGGCCATCGCCAGGCGCTTCATCTTGCCCTGGCCGTGCGCAACCCCGGCCCGGACGGACGCCGGGCCGCGCAATGCGTTTTCTGTCATGTTGTTCCCCTGGTTGAATATGTGGCCGGGCGCGGCCGGAGGGGCGCCCGGCGGCGCCGGCGTCAGCGCAGGTCGGCCGCGTTGAGCTTCCAGCCCAGCGCCATCAGCCACGCGTCGGCGGCGCGCGCGCCCAGCGTCTCGCGCGCCCGGGCGCGCAGCGCCCGCGCGGCGGCCTCGGTGCCGGCCTCGATGACGAAAATCGGATCGAGCCTGCGGTTCTCCGGCGACTCGCGCGGCAGCGGCGTGCTCAGGGACGCGTCGGGCGTCAGCAGATACGCATGGACGAAACCGTCGATCTCCGCCAGGGCCGCGCCCAGCGCCTGGGCCTGCGCCTGCAGCGCGTCGTCGGAGGCGGCCAGCGGCAGCACCGCGAGATGGCTGCCGCTGCCCATGCCGGTTTGCGCCGTCACGGCGCAGACGCGTCGCATGGGATCGCGCATGCGGTCCAGGTTGGCCACCGACCACGGCGTCTGGCGCTGGAACGCGGCGCGGTAGGCGTCGGAAGTGAAGGCGTCCAGCGACCGGGTCAGGTACAGGCCGAGGTATTTGCGGCCGCCTTCCAGCGAGAAATAGCGGGCGCCGGACAGGAAGCCCGGAATGCGCACGCGCTCTTCGACGTGCTCGCGGTCGTACCAGCGGTTGAAATCGCGCTCGTCGGCGGCCGGGTCCAGGTCGCAGGCCACGAACAGCATGCCTTGCGGTTGCGGCGGCGAGGACGGGGAATTGACGGTATGGCTCATGGAATGAAGTGGCGGTCCTGCGTTGACGAAAGACCTCATCTTCGATCCGGGGCGCGCTTCGGACAAACGAGTTATTTTTTGTCCGCGGCAACAGAATTACTGAAAGCCATCTAGGGGATAACACTATTGCGCGGAACCGAAATCCGGCTCCCGCACCGACGAAGTGAACTGATCCGAGGCCCGGCACGCCATTTCCGCCACCAGCCGGATCGCGTCCGATCCCGCGCCCTCCAGATAGCTGACCACCAGCAGTTGCGGCGGCACGATCACGTCGCTGCGTATGACCTGCACCTCGCCGCGCGCCACGTATTCGTAGATGGGCGGCAGCGGCACCAGGGCGCGGCCGAAACCGCCGCGCACCAGGCGCGCCAGCGCCGAGATCGAACTCACGCAATGCACCTTGCCCAGCGGGATGCCCGCCTCGCGAAACAGCGCCTTCAGGGCCTCGTGCGGCTGCGAGCCCGGGCTCATGGTCAGCACGGGCTCGGCGAGCAGTTGCCTCACGGGCAGGAAAGCCTCGTCGCCCGCCGGGCCCACCCAGCCCATTTCCATGGGCAGGCACGGCGTGCTGATGATGCCTGCGCCGCTGAGATGGTCGGTCTGCAGGGCGATGTCCAGCGTGCCTTCGCGCAGCCCGCGATGCAGGGCGCGCGTGGTTTCCGAGGTGAGCTGGACCTCGATGCCCGGGTAGGTGGAGCGCAGGTTCGTGAGAAAGCCGATCAGCCAGGTGTGCACCACCGTCTCGATGGCGCCGATGCGCACCAGCCCGAACACCTCGTCGCCACGCCTGCCCAGCGACAGGATCTGCTGCCGCAGCTCCAGCAGGCGCTCGCCGTAGTCCAGCAGGCGCGTGCCGACCGCGGTGAGCCGCAGTTCCTTGGCATCGCGCTCGAACAGGCGCGCGCCGATGTCCTCTTCGAGCGAGGCGATGCGGTTGGCCACCGCCGCTTGGGTGATGTGCAGCCGGTCGCTGGCGGCGCGGAAACTGCCCAGCCTGGCCGACCACAGGAATGCTTCGACAAAACGCGTATTCATTGCTTCACACCATCGCGCGGGCGCCCGCCCCGAAACGGCGGACGCCGGTTTCCGGGGGCACTGCCCCGGCGATTTCCGCATCCTAACCCGTCCGCCCGGCGCGCGGGGCCGGCCGCGCCAGGCCCCGGGGTCGCGTCCCCTCCGGCGGTGCGCCGCGCACTGTTTTGGGTCGCCGGCGGCACCACGCTGAGGCTGGGCCCGCGGGCCGGGGCCGGGGCCCGGCCGTGCATGGGGTTGGCACGGGTCTTGCTTGAAGAGGCTGGTATGCAAGCTTGTCCACAAGACTCTTCGACACCGCCGACCAGGAGCTTTCCATGATTCACCGCAACGCGCCCTTCGCCTTCAACGCCACCCGCCGCAAGCTGATCCAGGGCGCCGCCCTGGGCGCGGCGACGCTGGCCGCCCCGGCGCTGGCGCGGGCGCAGGCCGGCCCCGCCATCCGCATCGGCTTCTGGCCCGTGGCCGCCGGCCTGCCCTTTTACGCGGCCATCGAAAAGGGCTACTTCAAGGAGGCCGGCCTCAACGTCGAACCGCTGAAATTCGCCGGCGCCCAGCAGGTCATGGAAGCCATGCTGTCCGGGCGCGCGGACGGCAGCGCCAACGGCACCGGCTCGGCCAACCTGGCCATCGGGGAAATCGCGTCTCCCGGGCTGTTCAAGATCTTCGCGTCCAACCCCAGCAACGCCAAGTACGTGCTGGACGAGTTCATTGTCGCCAAGGACAGCCCCATCCGATCCATCGCAGACCTCAAGGGGAAAAAGGTCGGTTCTGGTCCCGGCATCCAGAATTCCACGCTGGCCAAAGCAGTGCTGGAGCGCGCCGGCGCAACCGGGGCGACCGTGGTCGAGCTGGCGATCAGCCAGCACGTGGCCGCGGTCGCCGCCGGCCAGCTGGACGCATGCTACACGCTCGAACCCACGGGCACGGTGGGCCGCCTGAACGGCGCCACGCGCGTGCTGGAGGCGGGCGTGATCGCGAAATACGTGCTGGGCGACCCGATGGCGCCGTGGTTCGGCGGCTCGGCCTCGCTCACCACGGCCTTCCTGAAGAAGCATCCCGAAGAAAGCCGGAAATTCATCGCCGCCTACGCGCGCGGCATCGAACTGGTGCGCAACAAGCCGCACGAGGCGCGCCCGTTCCTCAAGGGCTACACCGCCATCGAAGGCCCCATGACCGAGGAGGTGCCGCTGGCCGCCTACACGCTCTACAGCGAGTTCACCGAATCGGACGTGCGGTACTTCCAGAAGTTCTTCGACCTCTTCGCCGACAAGGGCGTCTTTGCCGGCAAGGTCGACGTTTCCTCCATGCTCTACAAGGGCTGACCGATGAACGCAGGCATCGCCAAACCGCCGCGCCGGTTCAATGCCGGCCGCTGGCTGCCGCTGGCCGGCCCGCTGGCCCTCTTCGTGGTCTGGGACCTGACGCTGCGGCTGCAGCTCGTGAGCCCGGTGCTGCTGCCCACGCCCGCCGCCACGCTCGCCGCGCTGGCCCGCGGCATGGCGGGCGGCCCGCTGCTGTGGGACTTCCTGGCGTCGGTCAACCGGACCCTGCAGGCTTTCGTGATCGCCGCCGTGATCGGCGTGCCGCTGGGCGTGGTGCTGGGCAGCAACGAGAAGGCCTACCGCAGCGTGGAGTTCCTGGTGGATTTCTTCCGCTCCACGCCCTCTTCCGCGCTGATACCGCTCTTCCTGATGATCTTCGGCGTGACCGACATGAACAAGATCGCCATCGCCGCCTTCGCCGCGGTGCTGGTGATCCTGTTCAACAGCGCCTATGGCGTCATCAACGCCCGCAAGCAGCGCGTGATGGCCGCGCGCGTCATGGGCGCGTCGCGCTGGCAGATCTTCAAGGACGTGCTGATCTGGGAAAGCCTGCAGCCGACCTTCGTGGGCCTGCGCAGCGGCGTCTCCATGGCGCTGGTGATCGTGATCGTGGCCGAGATGTTCATCGGTTCTGACACGGGGCTGGGCAACCGCATCATCAACGCCCAGCAGGTGCTCAACGTGCGCGACATGTACGCCTCCATCCTGGCGGCCGGCGCGCTGGGCTACGTACTCAACATTCTCTTTCTCGTGCTCGAAAAGCGCGTGGTCCACTGGAGCGGCCGCTGACATGTCCACCGTCCTCAACCCCGTCATCGCGCCCGCGCCCGCCGCCGCGCCGTTCCGGCCGGGCCCGCTGGGCACCCACATCACCATCCGCGGCCTGACCAAGCATTTCGCGGGCTGGCCGCTGTACGAGAACTTCGACCTGGACATACCCAAGGGCAAGATCGTCTCGGTGTTCGGCCCCAACGGCTGCGGCAAGTCCACGCTCATCAACATGATCGCGGGGCTCGTCCCCATCGACGCGGGCGAGATCCTGTTCGACGGCAAATCGCTGACGCAGACCAAGATCGGCTACGTGTTTCAGAACTACCGCGAGGCGCTTTTTCCGTGGCTGCGCACCATCGACAACATTGCCTACCCGCTGCGCCTGGAGGGGCGAAGCAAGGCCGAGGTGGACGCGCGCGTGCAGGAGCTGGTGGCCTCGTTCGACGTCAAGTTCGATCTCAGACGCTATCCGTACGAGCTGTCGGGCGGACAGCAGCAGACCGCCTCCATCATGCGCGCGCTGGCGCCCGGACCCGAGGTGCTGTTCCTCGACGAGCCCTTCTCCGCGCTCGATTTCGAGATGACCCTTTTCATCCGCGAAAAGCTGCAGGAAGTGTTCATGCAGACCGGCACGACCATGCTGCTGGTTTCGCACGACCTCGAAGAGGCCGTGTACCTGGCCGACCAGATCCTGCTGCTCACCAAGCGCCCGACTCGGGTGGCGGAGATCCTGGACTACGCCGACGCGCGGCCGCGCACGGTGGAAACGCTGTCCGAACCCGGCTTCGTCCGCATGAAGAAGCTGAGCCTGGAGATCTTCCAGCGCGAAGTCCGCAAATAGACCGCAAAGACCTTTGAACATCCAGGGAGCCCGGCATGACCCAGGAAACCATCGACCAGTATGTGCGCACCGCGCTGGCCCTCGCCGGCTACGCGCTGCGCGACTCCGCCGAAGCGGAAGTGGCGCTGCAATTCGCGCGCATCCACGACATCGCCTCGGTCTTCGTGGACGAGGCGCTGCCCGTGGAGCTGGAATCGGCGTCGGTGTTCCGCCCGTGACCGGCCCCGCCCTCGATATCGCCCGCCAGGTGCGCAGCGGCGAACGCAGCGCCGTTGCGGTGCTGGACGCCACGCTGGCCCGCATCCGCGAGCGCGACCCGCGCTACAACTGCTTTACCGAAATCACGGAGCAACGCGCCCGGCAGGAAGCGGCCGCCATCGACGCGCTGCGCGCCGGCGGCGCGCCGCTGCCGCCGCTGGCCGGCGTGCCCTACGCCGTCAAGAATCTGTTCGACATCGCCGACGTGACCACGCTGGCCGGCGGCAAGGTCAACGCCGCCAACCCGCCGGCCGCCCAAGACGCCGTGCTGGTGCGGCGCATGCGCGCGGCCGGCGCGGTGCTGGTGGGTGCGCTCAACATGGATGAGCATGCTTACGGCTTCACCACCGAGAACACGCACTACGGCGCCTGCCGCAATCCGCACGATCCCGGCCGCATCGCGGGCGGCTCGTCGGGCGGCAGCGCGGCCGCGGTGGCCGGCGGCCTGGTTCCGCTGACGCTGGGCTCGGACACCAACGGATCCATCCGCGTGCCCGCCTCGCTGTGCGGCGTGTTCGGCCTGAAGCCCACTTTCGGGCGCCTGCCGCGCACCGGCAGTTTCCCTTTCGTGGGCGACCTCGATCATCTCGGCCCTTTTGCCGCCAGCGCGGCCGACCTGGCCGCGGCCTACGATGCGCTGCAGGGCCCCGATGATCGCGATCCGGCCTGCGCGCCGCGCGCCGCGGACCCCGCGCTGCCCGACGTGACCGACGCGGACCGCCCCCTGCGTGTGGCCGTGCTGGAAGGCTACTTCGACCACTGGGCGGGCGAGCAAGCCCGGCGCGCGGTGCGGCTGGCGGCCGAGGCGCTGGGCTCGTCGGACAGCGTGGAATTCGCCGCCGCCGCCCAGGCCCGCGCGGCGGCTTTCGTCATTACCGCCGCGCAGGGCGGCGCCCTGCACCGGCGCCGGCTGATCACGCACTATGACTACTACGAGCCGCATTCCCGCGACCGGCTGGTGGCCGGCAGCCTGGTGCCTGCCGACTGGGTGCAGCAGGCCCAGCGCGTGCGCCATCGCGCCAGCCAGGAGGCGCGTGCGCTGTTCCGGCGCTACGACGTGCTGCTCGCGCCGGCCACCCCGGTGCCGGCCACGCCCCTGGGCGCGCAATGGCTGGAGCTGGCAGGCGGCCGGCTGCCCGCGCGCGCGGGCATGGGCCTGCTCACGCAGCCGATTTCCTGCGTGGGCCTGCCCGTCTGCGCCGCCCCGGTGTGGCCCGGAACGGGCCCGCAGGCCCATCTTCCGATAGGCGTGCAGCTCATCGCCGCCCCGTGGCGCGAAGCCGACTGCCTGCTGGCCGCGCGCCGGCTCGAACAGGCGGGCGTTGCCCGCGCGCGCCCCGCCTGACGAACCCTGCCCCTATTCCGAACCGACGATTACCGAGGCATCGACATGACTACCGCCTTCGCCGTTATCGACACCCCGCGCACGCTGGCCGACGCCGCATACGGCGCACTCAAGCGCGACATTCTGGATTTCCGCCTCGCCCCCGGCGACCGCTTCACCGAAACCGAAATCGCCGAACGCCTGCAGGTCAGCCGCACGCCGGTGCGCGAGGCGCTGTTCCGGCTGGAGCGCGAGGGCTATCTGGAAGTCCGCCAGCGCAACGGGTGGCTGGTCAGACCGCTGGATTTCGACACGCTGGATCATTTCTACCAGTTGCGCTGCGTGCTGGAAGCCGCGGCCGTGCGCATCCTGTGCGCGTCCGGTCCGGTGTCCGGTCCGGTGTCCGGTCCGGTGTCCGGTCCGGTGTCCGGTGCGGCCGGCGCCGCGGCCCCGGACCCGCGGCGGGCCCTGGCGCCGCTGGCCGACATCTGGCTGGTGGACCCAGGCGACCGCTCCGCCAATGCGGAATGGCTGGCCGACCTGGATGAACGCTTTCACATCGGGCTGGTGGCCGCGGCGGGCAATCCCGAGATCGCCCGCGTGCATCGCGCCGCCACCGAGCGCATCCGCATCGTGCGCCGGCTGGACTTCACCCAGCCCGAACGCATCGACAAGACCTACGAAGAACACGGCGCCATCCTGCGCGCCGTGATGGCGGGCGAAGCCGAACAGGCCGCGCGCCTGCTCGAGGCCCACATCCGCGAAAGCCAGGAGGCCGTGCGCAAGATCACCCTGCACCGGCTCTATTCCGCGCGCCGGGCGCGGGCGGCATGAGCCAGCCGGAGGCGCCCCCGGCGGAGCGCCCCGGCGCGGCTCATTCCGGCCGCAGCCAGCGGTGCAGCGCGCGCGTGACCAGCGGAATGCAGATGAAAGACAGGATGGGCGTGAGGACCAGCGTGGTGAGCAGCACCCGCCAGAACACCGGCAGCGCGCTCAAGTGATCGCTGGCCAGCACCGTGAACAGCAGCAGCATCGGGAAGTAGGCCAGCCAGATGCTCACGGCCTGCTTCCAGCGCGGCGGGGCGCTCTGCCGCGCGCCGAACCAGCTGTCCATGCCGCTCACGCGGCGTTCGCGGCTGGCCCGCACGAGCTGGGCTCCGCGCTCCAGCCACATGCGCCGGGGCAGCGACTTTTCCCAACGCGCGAGGCTGGCCTCGTCATTGAAGCGCAACACGATTTCGTACTGGTCGCCGCCCTCGGGCGGCTGCAGCACCCCGGAACCCAGGAAGCCCGGAAAGCCCGCCGCGAGGATCTCGCCCTGCCGCATCCACGAAAGAAAATCTCCGTAGCGTTCAGGCGCGATGTGGCGGGTGACCAGCATGGTGACCGGGGCGGTGGCGGCAACGTGGGACATGAGGGAACTCCTGCAACGAAGCGGCCGGAAGCGGGTTGGCCGCCCTCTCTTCAAAGCAAACGGCATGCCAGCGCTGCGCCGGGCCGGCGCGCGCGGCGAACGGATGCGCCGCCGGGCCCGCGCACCGCGCCGCACACCATATCGGTGATTACCCCTAGATTGCGCGCCATCATGGTGCACGCCGGCCGGGCGCAGGCAGGCGCGCGCGGCGCCGGCGCCGTCATTGAGCCGTCCCGTTCCGGGGTCTACACTGTTTCTCCCTTCCCTGCCTCAAGGAGCATTCGCCTCATGAGCACCTACAAGATCGCCGTCTTCGTCGGCAGCCTGCGCGCCGCCTCGATCAATCTGCGTCTGGCCCGCGCGCTCGAAAAGCTGATGCCCGCCGACTTCAAGCTGGAATACGCGAGCCTGGGCGACCTGCCCCTTTACAACCAGGACAACGAAAACAACCCGCCCCCGCCCGTGGTCAAGCTCAAGCAACTGATCGCCGACGCGCAAGGCATCCTTTTCGTGTCTCCCGAGCACAACCGCTCCCTGCCCGCCGCGCTCAAGAACGCCATCGACTGGGGCACGCGCCCGTGGGGCCAGAACTCGTGGGCGGGCAAGGCCGCCGGCATCCTCGGCGCCTCGCCCAGCGCGGCCGGCACCGCCATGATGCAGCAGCACCTGCGCAACATTCTTGCCGCCGAAGGCGTCAGCGTGCTGAGCACCCCCGAAGTCTTCATCCAGTTCGGCGAAGGGCTGGTGGATGACCAGTACAACATCACCAACGAAGGCACGCGCAAGTTCCTGCAGGGCTGGGTGGACCGCTACGTGGCCTGGATCAGGAAGTTCAACGACTGACGCCGCGAAGCTGGCGGGCGCGGCCGGCCAGGCGCGGCCGGCCAGGCGCGCCCCCGTCCGCCGGCGCCTCCCAGCCCCTTGCCCCGGCAGGGCCGGGGCGCTGCAGGTTGCCGGAAGCGCGAAAATCGGTCTGCTTGCCGTCGCTGCAGAACGGTGGCAACCCGGAAGACGATTGCCCGCGCGGATCGTGCTGTTGATAGCCCCACGCCCGCAGTCGCCAGCGTGGCCGGCGTCAGGCCGGCCTTCAGCACGCCATAAAGCACGCTCTTATTCTGTTTGTCGTGGCCGATATAGGTATTGCCTTGCTCATCGCAGCCACGAAGCGTCCGCGCGACATGCCGGCGGCATTGATCGGGACGCCCATATCCAGCTCGCCGCGCCCGCGCTTATCCCCGCCCGCTGTGGAGAAGCATGAGGACAGCCTTGGGGAAGCTGGAAAAAACCCAATGCCGCCAGGCACTTGCGGAACCCGGTCAAAAACTGCGCACCCGGGCGCCCGGGTGCGCAACGGCCCGGATCCGCCCGGACTTATCCACGGACGGCCGGCCGCAGAGCCTGGAATGCGCCGATGCGCCCGCCTTGTCCCCGTCTTTTGTGGACAAGCATGAGGACAGTCTGAGGGCAGCATGAAAATTCCCTTGCCGATCAAGGCACTGCGGGCGCTGGTCAAGAAAGGAGCACGCGCCGTTCCCGGCCGGCCGGTTGTCCCCGGCAAATGTGGATAAGGCTGAGGACAGCATGCGGGCAGGTCGGAAATATCCTTGCATGCCAATGACTTGCGGCGCGCGGGCAAGAAAGGCGCAGCAATGGAGCGCCCGCGGACCACGGAAGATCCGCCGTGCCGGCCGGCGTCGGGCGCGCGCCGCTCATCCACAGCGCATGTGGACAAGGCTCTGAACAGTGCGCTGACAAGCGGAAATTTTCCTTTCCCGTCAGGCACTTGCGGGCTCCGCTCAAAAAATGAGCGGCGCCCGCGCGCGGCGCGCGCTATTCGTTTCCTTCGAGGCGCATGCCGATCTTCAGGCCCACCTGCCAGTGCGCGACCTTGCCGTCCTTGATGTGGCCGCGCACTTCCGTGACTTCGAACCAGTCCAGGTTGCGCAGGGTTTCCGAAGCGCGCGCGATGGCCCGGGCAATCGCGTCATCGGTGGACGTCGTGGAAGAGCCCACCAGCTCGATCTGCTTGTACACGTGATTCGTCATCGCTCGTCTCCGTTGTGGTGAGGAAAAACCGGGAACGGCCCGCCGGGTGCTGACGCTTACGACCGGCAATCCATTCGTACACACAGCATACGCGCGCGGCGCTATGGTGGTGTTACGAGTTCCGTCGCGGCGTGACGCCGCGGCGATCCGTTCTCGCAACCGCAAGCAAGCCAAGGAGATCGTCATGCCTGAACGCAAGACCCTGGAGCGAGCCGCGCGCGACAAGAAGCAAGGAAAATCGGCGTCCACCCAGGCGGGGGAATTCGTGCGCGAGGAGATCGACCGCGTGCGCGCCGGCAAGCACGGTGTCAAATCCACCAAGCAGGCCATCGCCATCGGGCTCTCGAAAGCGCGGCGCGCCGGCGTGGACGTGCCCGCCTCCAAGAGCGCCAGCTCCGCCACGCGCCGCAAGGCCGAACAGGACAAGCGCGCCAGCCGCGATGGACACGCCAAGTCTTCCACCCGTTCCCAAGCCACCACCAAGGCGCTGAAGAAGGAAAGCGGCGCACCCGTTTCGCGCGGCGCGCTGTCGCGCCAGGCCAGCCGCGCCGCCGCCAAGCGCACGGCGGCCGACCGTTCGGCCGCGGCGCGCAAGGCGGCCCGCACCAAGGGCGCGGCCGGACGCTCGGCGGCGGCCAAGAAAGCCGCCCGCACGCGGGCCGCGAACCGCGCCGCCGCGGCGCACGCGCACCACTGAGTCAGACGCCCGCGCCGTCTTCCGCGTCGAAAGCCTGGAAACGCTCGCGCAGATAATCGCGCAGCCGCTTGACGGCCGGAGACAGCAGCATGCGGTGCACGCACAGCAGGTAGACCGGCGAAGGCTCGGTGCCGTAGCCGGGCAGCAGCGGCACCAGACGGCCGGCGCGCAGGTCGGCCAGCACGTCGAAACGCGACTTGTAGGCCACGCCCCGGCCGGCCAGCGCCCAGCGGCGCACCAGCTCGCCGTCGTCGCCCGCCCGGTCGCCCTGCACGGGCACGGTCAGCGGCGCGCCGTCGCGCTCGAAGCGCCAGCGGTCGTGCAGGGTTTCGCCCAGCACGAAGGACAGGCAGTTGTGCCGCCGCAGGTCGGCGGGCGTGCGCGGCACGCCGTGGCGCTGCAGGTAGGCGGGCGAGGCGCACACCACGCGGCGGTTGTGCTCGGCCACCGGCAGCGCCACCAGGCTGGAATCGTCGGGCGTGCCGTAGCGCACCGCCAGGTCCACCGGCTGCCGGTAGAGGTCGGCCAGGCGGTCGCTGATGCGCACCTGGAAATGCACGCGCGGATGGCGCGCCTGGAATTCGTCCAGCCACGGCAGCAGCACGTTGCGGCCCAGGTCCGACGGCACCGAAACCGACAGCGTGCCGCCCACCGCGGTCTTGTCCCGGGCCAGCGCGTTGCGGCCCGCCTCCAGCGCCGCGAGCGCGGCGCGCGCGTGCTCCAGGTAGCGCTCGCCGTCCGCGGTAAGCCGGATGCTGCGCGTGGAACGCACGAAGAGCCGCGCGTCCACCGCCGCCTCCAGCCGTTTGAGCGCGGCGCTGGCCACCGCCGGCGTCACGTCGAGTTCGCGGGCCGCGGCCGAGAAGCCGCCCAGGTCGGCCGCCGCCACGAAAATGCGCAGGTCGTCGAAACGGACCATAGATCTATTTTCAAAAATCCGTTGAAACTGACTGCGATGCTAGCGGGTTTTTCCGCTGCCGGACATGGGCAATCATGCGGCCATACCCGTTTTCCCTTTTCTCTTTCAGGAGTCCTCGCATGAAAATCGAACTCAACGGCAAGAAGGCGCTGGTGACCGGTTCGTCGGGCGGCATCGGCCTGGCCATCGCGCAGGGCCTGGCCGAGGCGGGCGCCGAGGTAGTGCTGCATGGCCGCAACGCCGACAAGCTCGCCGCCGCGCGGGCCGCCGTCGCCAGCCGCCATCCCGGCGCGCGCCTCGGCACCGTGCAATCGGATCTCGCCACCGCCGACGGCGCCGCCGCCCTCTGCGCCGCCCATCCCGACGTGGACATCCTGGTCAACAACGCGGGCTACTTCGCGCCCAAGGCCTTCACCGAGATCACCGACGACGATTGGCAATACATGCTGGACGTGAATGTGATGAGCGGCGTGCGGCTGTCGCGCCACTACCTGCCCCGCATGATGGCGGCCAACTGGGGGCGCATTGTCTTCATCTCCAGCGAATCGGCCCTGCAGATCCCGGCCGAGATGATCCACTACGGCGTGAGCAAGACCGCGCTGCTGGGCGTCTCGCGCGGGCTGGCCGAACTCACCGCCGGCACCGGCGTCACGGTCAACGCCGTGCTGCCCGGCCCCACGCGCTCCGAAGGCGTGGCCGGGTTCTTCGCCGAAATGGCCAGGGAGCAGAACGTGCCGCAGGCGCAGATGGAAAGCGACTTCATCGCCCGGCACCGGCCCAGTTCGCTGCTGCGCCGCCTGGCCACCGTGGAGGAAGTCGCCAACATGGTGGTCTACGCCTGCTCCGCGCAGGCCTCCGCCACCAACGGCGCCGCGCTACGCGTGGACGGCGGCGTGGTGCGTTCGATCGCCTGAACCCTCATGCATCCGAGCCCATGAAAGCCATCGCCTATTATCGCAACCTGCCCGCCGCCGATCCCGAGTCGCTGCAGGACGTCACCCTGCCCGACCCCGTGCCCGGCGAACGCGACCTGCTCGTCGAAGTGCGCGCCATCTCGGTCAACCCCGTGGACGTGAAAGTCCGCGCCAACCGCCGCCCCCGGGACGGCCGACCCGAAGTGCTGGGCTGGGACGCGGCCGGCGTGGTGCGCGCCGTGGGCGCGCGCGCCGGCCTCTTCAAGCCGGGCGACCGCGTGTACTATGCCGGCGCGCTGGACCGCCCCGGCGCCAACAGCGAACTGCACGTCGTCGACGAGCGCCTGGTGGGCCGCATGCCCGAAAGCCTGGACTATGCCCAGGCGGCCGCGCTGCCGCTCACCACCATTACCGCCTGGGAGCTGCTGTTCGACCGCCTGCGCGTGCTGGACAACGCGGCGCCCAGCCAGCGCAGCCTACTGGCGGTCGGCGCGGGCGGCGGCGTGGGCTCCATCCTGGTGCAGCTCGCGCGCCAGCTCACGGGCCTCACCGTCATCGGCACCGCCTCGCGCCCGCAAACCCGCCAATGGGTGCTGGACCTGGGCGCCCATCACGTCATCGACCACAGCCGGCCGCTGGCCTCCGAGCTGCGGCGCGGCGGGTTCGGCCAGGTGGACTTCATCGCCGGCCTGACCCAGACCGACCAGCACTTCGGCCAGATGGCCGAGGCCATCGCGCCCCAGGGCCGGATCGCGCTCATCGACGACCCCGGCGCCATCGACGTGCGCCTGCTCAAGAGCAAGGCCGCCTCGCTGCATTGGGAATTCATGTTCGCCCGCCCGTTGCACGGCACGCCCGACATGATCGCCCAGCACGGGTTGCTGGAGCAGACGGCGCGCCTGGTCGACGCCGGCCGGCTGCGCACCACGCTGGGCGAGCACTACGGCGCCATCAACGCCGCCAACCTGCGCCGCGCCCACGCCTTCCTCGAAAGCGGCAAGGCGCGCGGCAAGATCGTGCTGGAAGGGTTCTGAACCTCAGCCCCGGCCCTCGCGCCGGGCGCGCGCGTGGGGGTCGGCGATCTCGGCTTCGATCTCGGCGATGAGCCAGTCGAACCACCCGCGCTCGGCGCGCGCGTACACGGCCGCCGCCGGCGTCTTGCCGTCGCGCCAGCCCGGCTGGTGCGCGTCCATCCAGGCCGCCAGGCTCTTGTGCGGCGCCAGCAGCCCGGACAGCCAGGCCCAGACGTACTGGCCCATGCCGCGGCGCAGCCCCTGGGCGCTGGCGTATATCGCGGGCTCCAGCGCGAGGCTGCCCGTGCGCGCCAGCCTCGCATGAGTCCGGCGCAGGATTTCCGCGGCGGCCTGCAATTGTTCGGTGCTGAGCTTTTTCACGTCACGACTCCTACGACCTGTTGATACGTACCGGCGCGGATTATCGCCCGCCCTGCCCCGCCGCTCCAAGCGCGGCCTTCAGGCGGCGCGCCGCGACGGCTGCAGCGCCATCAACAGGGTCGCGCCGTAGCGCTCGCCCGGCTCCAGCACCCGCATGCCCGTGCGCGCCTGGCCCGCCGCCGCCAGGTTGAAGGCATCGGCCACCTGGGTGACCGGCTCCACGCAGAGAAAGTCCGCGCCGGGCGCGGCGTACACCACCAGATGCTCGAAGGCCGCATCGGCGTGCAGGGTCAGCGCGTGCCCGTCGTCCCAGTGCAGCGTGGCCTGGCCGCCCCACTGCGACAGATAGGTGTCGCAGCCTTCGGCGGACTGGCGCAGCTCGCGCACGTGCGTGGTTTCGCTGCCCGTGGCCAGGCCCTCGGCATCGGCCTGCCACCGGCGCCGGGCATGCAGCGTCACGCGCCGCGCGGTGAAATACGGATGGATGCCGAAGCCGAAAGGCATGGGCGTATCGCCCAGGTTGGCCATCTGCAGCGTCAGGCTCAGCCCGCGTCCGCCCAGCCGGTAGCGCTGCACGCACTCGAACGGCCACGGCCAGCCCAGCGGATCGTCCTCCGAGGCCAGCACCAGGTCCACCGACTCCGGCGACTGCGCGCGCACCGTCCAGGCGCGGTACAGGCCGCTGCCGTGGATGGCGTGCGGCCGGCCGGGCAGCGACCGCAGCGCATGTTCCCGGCCCTCGAAAACGAAGCGCCCGTCGCGGATGCGGTTGGAATACGGAACCAGGGGATACGACCCGGCGCGCGGCCAGCGCGGCGCCGGCCATTGGGTTTCGGTTACCGGAACGATCCATTGATGCTCGCCCGTCGCCAGCCGCGTCAGGCGGCCGCCGGCCGCCGGTGCGAACTCCGCGCGGTGCGCGCCATAGGCGATGGAAACGCGCCCGGCGGCGTCCAGAATTTCGGGAATGGAAGTAGGCATAAGGCTCGTCGCGCGCAGGAAGACGGCGCGCCGCCGGCCGGCAAGCCGCCGCCCCGGGCGGACGCGCTGCCGCCATGATAGCAAGGCCGCGCGGCCCGGGCGCTGCCTATGCCGGCGCCCGGGCCGCGTCCTTCGACTCCGCCTGCCGGATCACCCCCTTGGACATCAGCCATTCGATCTGCTGCGCCGACAGGCCCGCCTCGCTCAACACCTCCAGCGTGCTCTGGCCGATCTCCTGCGGCGGCCGTCGATAGCTGGCCGGCGTGCGGCTGAGCTTGATGGGCGAGGCCACGGAGCGAAAGCCGTCCACCTCGGCCACCATGCCGCGATGCGCCGTGTGAGGATGGTCCAGCGCCTCGACCACGCTCTGGATCACGCCGCAAGGCACGCCCACCGACACCAGCTTGCGGAACAGCGTCTGCGCATCGAAGCCGCCGAAGGCGCGCTGCAGGTCCTGCTTGAGTTCGAAGCGATGCACGGCGCGTTGGGCGTTGGTGGCATAGCGCTCGTCCTGCGCCAGGTGCGCGTGGCCCACGGCCTCGCACAGGCGCTGGAACTGGTTGTTGTTGCCCACCGCCAGGTAGATGGGGTCCGTGGCGGTGGCGTAGGTGTCGTAGGGTGCGATATTGGGATGGCCGTTGCCGGAACGCAGCGGCGCCCGTCCGGTGAACAACGTGTTGATGGAATGCGGATAGAGGGAAAAGATGGCGCTGTCGTACAGCGCCGATTCCACCGACTGTCCCCTGCCGCTGCGCTCGCGCTCATGCAGCGCCATCAGGATGCCGATCACGGCGTTCAGCCCCGTGGTCACGTCCACGACGGGCACGCCCATGCGCGTGGGCACGCCGTCGGGGTCGCCGTTGATGCTCATGAGTCCGCTGAGCGCCTGCACCGCGGCGTCGTAACCCGGCAGCCCGCCCAGCGGGCCGGTGGCGCCGAAGCCGGTGACGCGGCAGTGGATCAGGCGCGGAAAGCGCCGGCTCAGCGTGTCTTCGTAGCCCATGCCCCAGCGCTCCAGCGTGCCTACCTTGAAGTTCTCGATGAGCACGTCGGCGTCGGCCAGCAGTTGCATCACCACGTCGCGTCCCTGCGGATCGGACACGTCGACGCACACGGTGCGTTTGTTGCGGTTGATGCCGGCAAAGTACGAAGCCATGCCCGCCTCGTTGAAGGGCGGCCCCCAGGTGCGGGTTTCGTCGCCCGCCGGCCCTTCCACCTTGATCACGTCCGCGCCATGGTCGCCCAGGATCTGGGCGCACAGCGGCCCGCCCAGCACGCGCGACATGTCCACGACTTTCAAACCGTCCAATGCTGCCATGATGTCTCCTTTTTTCGCGGCGCCCTGGCGCTATGCCAGATCCAGCGCCGACAGTTCCGCGGCCTCGTTCCAGCGGGCGGGCCGTTTTTCCCTGGCCGCGCTCACTCCTTCCAGGGCTTCCGTACGCATCTGCTGCGCGAACAGCTCGGACGCCGCGTCCAGGTAGCCGCACAGCGCGGCGTTGGATTCCAGGGGCGCCATGGGCAACTGCCCCAGCATGCGCTTGGTGCGCGCCGACGCCTGCGGCGCGGTGGCCAGAATGGATTCCAGCACCTGCCGCGTGAGCGCCGGCAGGGCCTGGTGCGATTCCGCCACGTGATCCAGCAGCCCGATGCGGCAGGCCTCGGCGGCATCGATGCGGCGTCCCGTGAGCATGAGCCGCCGGGCGGCGGGCAGCCCCAGCCGCGCGGCCACGAAGGGCAGGATCTGGCCTGGCACGAGCCCGATGGCCGTCTCGGGAAAACCGAACCGGGCCTCGGGCGATCCGATGGAAATGTCCACCGCGCACGCCAGCCCCGCGCCGCCGCCCATGGCCGCGCCCTGGACGCACGCCACCGTGACCTGCGGCACCTGGGTCAACCGGGTCAGGAACTCGCCGTAGCGCCGGTTGCCGGCCGCGATCGGATCCTTGCCGTCCGGCCCGGCCGCCGCCGCGAGCCGGTCGCCGAGGTTGCCCAGGTTGCCTCCCGCGCTGAACGCCGGCCCCGCGGCCGTGAACAGGATGACGCGCACCCCTCCCAGCGCGGACGCGCTCTCCACGGCCTCGCCCAACGCCTGCACCATTTCCGCGCCCAGGGGATTCCGGGCGTCGCCCCGGTTCAGGTGGATCCGGAACACCGGCCCCACCCGCGAGGCGCGCACCCACGCTACGCTGTCTTTTTCTTCCATCTTGAACCTCATTCCAAAGAGCCGCCTACAATCGCGGCACAATACGGCGACAAGGGCACACGGGATACCTCATGCAACCGGGGATCGTTCTGCGATGAGCATGCGCAATCTTGATATCGGCCTGCTGCGCACCTTCGTGGCCGTGGCGGAGCGCGAGAACTTCACCAGCGCCGCCGAAAAGGTCTACCGCACGCAGGCCGCGGTGTCGCAGCAGATGCAGAAACTCGAAGCGGTGCTGCAATGCACGCTGTTCGAGCGGGTGGGCCGCCGCAAGAAGCTGACGGCCGAAGGCATGCGGCTGCTGGAATACGCCCGGCGCATGGTCAGCCTCAACGACGAGGCCTACCGCGTCGTCACGCAGCAGGAGTTCACCCAGCCCGTGAAGATCGGCTCGTGCGCCGACGCGGTGGACACGCTGATGCCCGCCTACCTCGAGATCTGCGCCGAGAACTTCCCCAAGCTGAGCATCGACATCCAGGTGGGCCGCAGCCGCTGGCTGGCCTCGGCGCTGCGCAAGGGAGACATCGACCTCATGGTGGACATCGCCCCGCATCCCGAATTCGCGCACACGGTGCTGCGCACCTCGCCCGTGGCCTGGATCGCCGGCGCCCGCTACCACCCCCAGGCGGGCGCCTCGGTTCCGCTGATCCTGATGGAAGCGGCCTGTCCGTTCCGCAGCAGCATGGTGCAGGCGCTGGCCGACGCCCGCATCCCCTGGCACCTTGCCTTCGAAACCTCCACGCTGGCCGGCGTGCGCGCCGCGCTGCGCGCCGGCCTGGGCATCACCGCCCGCACCGTGGAGATGCTGGCGCCCGACCTGCGCGTGCTGGATCCGCTGGCCCGCCTGCCGGCCCTGCCGCCGATCAGTTTCGCGCTGTACTGGCGCGCCGACGCCGACAACGAAAGCGCCATGAAAGTCCGCCATCTGATCGCTCCCCCTTGAACGCACCGCTCAGGGCTGGCGCATGCCGGCTTCGACGATGATCTTTCCCCACTCCCGGGTATCGCGCGCCTGCAGGCGGCGCAGATAGTCGGGCGACACGGGCGTGGGAACCAGGCCCTTTTTCACGAGAAACTCCTGGCCGGCCGGCGCTTGCAGCGCTTCGCCGATCCAGCGCGACAGCGCGGCCGACACGGGCGGCGGCGTGGTGGCCGTGGCGCTCCACATCGCGATCCACGAGCTGACGTCGAAATCCGGATAGCCCAGTTCGGCCACGGTGGGCACCTCGGGCAGCGTGGCGACGCGCTGGGCGCTGGACAGCGCAAGCGCCCGCACGGCGCCGGCCCGCACCTGGGGCAGCGCGGTCACCATATCGCAGAAGTAGTAGTCGAACTGCCCGCCGATCAGGTCGGTCATGGCCTGCGCGCTGCTCTTGTACGGCACGTTCACGGCGTTGATGCCGCTGAGCTGCTTGAAGCGCTCACCGGCAATGCGCCCGCCCACGTTGGCGCTGGCGAACGACAGGGGCTGGCCGCTTTTCTTCGCCCAGTCCAGAAAGCCCGCGATCGAGTCCTGCGCAATGCGCCGGGGGTTGACGAGCATGGCGTAGGGCGTGGTGGCCAGCGTGGCCAGCGGCGTGAAATCGGCTTCGGGGTCGTAGCCCAGCTTGCGGTAAATGGTGGCATTGGCCGCATGGGTGGACGAGCCCGAAACCAGCAGGTTGTAGGCATCGCCCGACGGCGCCCGCACCACGAACTCGGCGGCGATGTTGCCGTCCGCGCCGGGCCGGTTTTCCACAATGGCCGGCTTGCCGCCGCGCAGGGCGATTGCCTCGCCCACGTAGCGGGCCAGGCTGTCGGACGCGCCGCCCGCGCCGTACGCCACCACGATGCGGACCTGCTTGTCCAGCCTGGGTTCGGACGCGCCGGCCTGCTGCGCCAGCGCCGCGCGGCCGGCCGGCAGGCCCAGCAGGCCGAGCGCGCCTGCCCTGCGCAACAGCTCCCGGCGCGACAGCAGGAAACGGGACTCCGGATTCGCCACAGGGGCTGAATGTCTGTTCATCTTCTGTCTCCTCGGCTCCGCAAGGCAAGCACGGTTCAAACCGGCGCCAGCTCCGCGGGGCAATCGATTTCCATGTCCAGCAGCATCTGCGCATAGCACTTGCCCAGGGGATCGGACCGCAGGCTGCACGAACCGCCGCCGCCCAACGCGCGCTGCAGCACGAAGTTGAATGCGCCCAGGCCGGGCAGTTCGTAGCGCTGCACCGGGCCGCGCACCAGATGGGCGAAGTAGGCCAGCACGCGCTCGGCCGTCACCTGCTCCCGCAACACCGGCAGCCATCGCGGATGGCGGGCCATCAGGCCGATGTTGGCGTCGTCGCCCTTGTCGCCGCTGCGTCCATGGGCGATGCGTCCCAGCGCGATGCGCACGGCCGGGCCGCGCGGCGGGCGGGCCGGCTCCCCGGCTTGCGGCAGCGGTCCGGACGCGCGCTCGGCGGGCCGGGCCGCGCCGTCCGCCGCCAGGCTGCCGAGCGCCAGCGGCGCCTCCTCCGCGCACGCCTGCACCTGCACCAGGACAGCCGTCTTGGGCAGCAGAAACGAAGCGGTTCGGATGACGCTCTGCACGTCGGAGCGGCCGCCGAAATGGCTGCGCGTGCCCGGCCCCATCGAGGTGCCCGCCGAGGACGCCTCCTTCTGCAGAAAGGCCAGTGCGCGCCGCTCGCCATGCCGGGCCGCGATGCGCAGCACGATCTCGCGGCTGTCGGCGACGCGCCGGTTCGGACCGTACATGGACTCCGCGCCCAGCAGCTCCACCAGGGTCTCGTCGTAGTCCGCGAAGCCGGCCGCCTCCATCTGCCGGCGCGTGCGGGCCAACAGGGCATCGGCGGTGCGCTGCGCCTTGGCCAGCGCCCGCTGGCCCCGGATGGCCATCATGATGGCGATCTGCCAGCCGTGCTGGTAGGTGGCCGTCACCTTGTACCTGCTGCCGGGCGCACGGCCGCGCGCGCCGGTCACCCGCACCCGGCCGCCTTCCGCGTCGTGGCCCGCCAGGTCTTCCAGCCGCACCTGCGAGAAGTCGCAGATCACGTCGGGCAGCTCGTAGGCCGCGGGGTCGCCGATTTCGTACAGCAGCTGCTCGCCCACCGTCTGCCGCGTGACCAGGCCGCCTGCGCCCCGCGGCTGCGCAATCTCGAAGCTGCCGTCAGCGTGCATCAGCACCAGCGGATAGCCGATCTCCGCCCAGTCCGGCACTTGCTCCCAGTCGGTGAACAGGCCGCCGCAGCCCTGCGCCCCGCATTCCACCAGATGGCCCGCCAGGCTCGCCTGCGCCAGCCGGTCGTAGTCGTTCATGTCCCAGCCGAATTCGTGGATCGCGATGCCCAGCAGCGTGGCGCTGTCCACGCAGCGTCCCGTGATCACGATGTCGGCGCCGGCCGACAGGGCCTGGGCAATGGGCCAGGCTCCCAGGTAGGCGTTGGCCGACATCAGGGGCGGCAGATCCTGCACGCGCTCCGCCTCTGCGCCCCAGGGCTCGAACCGGTCCTGCAGCGCCAGCACGTCGTCGCCCGTGACGATGGCCACCTTCAGCGGCACGCCCTGCTCGTGGGCCAGCGCCAGGATGGCGTCGCGGCAGCCCGCCGGGTTCAGTCCGCCGGCATTGGAAACCAGACGGATGCCCCGGTCCTTGATGGCGCGCAGATGGGGGCCGACCGCCGCGGTGACGAAGTCCGTGGCGTAGCCGAGTTCCGGCGAGCGCAGCCGCGCGCGCTGCAATATCGACATCGTGGTTTCGGCCAGGTAGTCGAACACCAGGTATTGCAGCCCCGGCTGGCGCAGCAGCTGGGGCACCGCGATCTGCGAGTCGCCCCAGAAGCCGGACGCGCCGCCGATGAGCACGGTGCGGGAGGAAGACGGGAGATTCATGGCGCCTCCTTGCCGGATTCACGCTCCACTTCCAGAATGGCCTGACCGGCCTCCAACTGCTGGCCCTCGGCCACGCGCAGCTCCGCGATGCGGCCCGCGCAGGGCGCGGCCAGCGGCATCTCCATCTTCATGGACTCCAGCACCACCAGCGGATCGCCCTCGGCGACTTCCTGCCCCGCCCGCGCCAGCACGGCGATCACCCGCCCGCTCATCGGCGCGCGCAGCATTCCGCCGCCCTCCTGCGTGCCGCCGCCGGCCTCGAAACGCTCGACACGCTCGAAGACGAAGGCGTCCGCCCCATCCTGCACCCACAGCCGCCCCGGCCGCTCTTCGAAGCACGCCAGCTCGCGGTAGATGCCGTCGACGGCGAGCCCGAGGCGGCGCCCGCCGGCGTCGTCGTGCCAGCGCAGGTCGCCGATCCGCCATGTGGCGGCGTCGGGCGCAGCCTCGGGAGCCGGGTCCGCACCCGCCGGATGCGCGCGGCACCGCACCGCGCAGCCCTCGGCGTCCTGCGCCACGGCGCAATGCAGCACGCGGCCCCGCGGGTCTGCGGTGACGTCGCGCAGCCACAGCGCGCGCCCGCCCAGGCGTTCGGACGGCCCCGCGCCGGGCCGGGCCGCTCCGCCGAGCGCCAGCGCCGCCGCGGCCAGCGCATGCGGCGAGGGTTCGCGCCGCCAGAACGGCTGCTGCAGGTCTTCGCCCGCCAGGAAGTCGGTGGTTATCTGGCCCGCCGCGAAGCGGGGATGCCGCAGGCAGCGCGCCAGGAACCCCTGGTTGGTGCGCACGCCGAGCGCGGTGGCGCGCTCGCAGGCCCGCGCCAGCCGGGCAATGCAGGCTTCGCGGTTCTCGCCCCAGGCCATGAGCTTGGCCGCCATGGAGTCGTAGAACGGCGTAATCTCCACGCCGCTGCGCAGCGCCGCATCCACGCGGATGTCCTCGGGCGCGCGCCAGTCGCCCATGACGCCCACCTGGGGCAGAAAGCCCGCCCAGGGGTCTTCGGTGCAGAGGCGCACCTCGATGGCATGGCCGCCGAGCCTCACGTCCTGCTGGCCGAACGCCAGCGGCTCGCCCTGGGCCACGCGGATCTGCTGCTCCACCAGGTCCAGTCCCGTCACCAGCTCCGTGACGCCGTGCTCCACCTGCAGGCGCGTGTTCATTTCCATGAAGTAGAAACGCCGCTGTTCGTCGAGCAGGAACTCCAGCGTGCCCACGCCGGCGTAGCCGATCGCCTCGCAGGCCTGGCGGGCGACCTGTCCCATCGCCTCGCGCAGCGCCTCGTCCACCGCGGGCGACGGCGCTTCCTCGATCAGTTTCTGGAAGCGGCGCTGCGTGGAGCAGTCGCGCTCGCCCAGGTGCACGCAATGCCCGTGCTCGTCGCACAGCACCTGCACCTCGATGTGGCGCCCCCGGTCGATGGCGCGCTCGATGATGATCTCGCCGGAGCCGAACGCGCCCGCGGCCTCGGATTGCGCCTGGCGGAACATGTCGGCCAGGTCGTCCGGCCGCCGCACCACGCGCATGCCTCTCCCGCCGCCGCCGGCCGCGGCCTTCAGGATCACGGGAAACCCCAGCCGCTGCGCGGCGTCGGCGGCCTGCGCCGGGGTGGCGCAGCCCTGTTCGCCGGGCACGGTGGGCACGCCGGCCGCCTGCATGGCCTGCTTGGCCTGCGCCTTGTTGCCCATGAGCGCGATCACGCGCGGCGAGGGCCCGACGAAGACTAGGCCGGCGTCGGCCACGGCCTGCGCGAACTCGGCGTTCTCCGAAAGAAAGCCGTAGCCCGGGTGGATGGCCTGCGCGCCCGACCGGCGGCAGGCCTCGATCAGCGCCGCGCCGTCGCGGTAGCTGCGGTCGGCGGGCGCCGGGCCGATGTGCACCGCCAGGTCGGCGGCGCGCACGTGCGGGCTGTGCGCGTCGGCGTCCGAGTAGACCGCCACGGTGCGCAGGCCCATGCGCCGCGCCGTGCGCAGGACGCGCAGCGCGATCTCCCCGCGGTTGGCCACGAGCAAGGTGTCGAAACGCATGATGCCTCCCCGGCTCTCAGGCCGCGCGCCTGGGCAGAATGCCCATGTGCTTGCAGATGATGGTGAGCATGATCTCGTCGGCGCCGCCGCCGATGGAGATCAGCCGCAGGTCGCGCCAGGCACGCGAAACCTTGTTCTCCCAGGTAAAGCCCATGCCGCCCCAGTACTGGAGGCAGGAGTCGGTCACCTCGCGGCACAGGCGGCCGGCCTTGAGCTTGGCCATCGAGGCCAGCTCCGTCATGTCGCCGCCGCTCATGTGCACCTGCGCGGCGCGGTAGATCAGCGAGCGCAGCATCTCCACTTCGGTCTTGAGCTCGGCCAGCCGGAAGTGCACCGCCTGGTTGTCCAGAATGGACCGCCCGAAGGCCTTGCGCTGGCGCGTGTACTCGATGGTGTCGTTGATGACGTTGGTCAGCGCCGTCACGCGGCGCGTCGCGCCGCTCAGGCGCTCTTCCTGGAACTGGCGCATCTGGTAGATGAAGCCCATGCCCTCCTCGCCGATGCGGTAGCGCTGCGGCACGCGCACCTCGTCGAAGAAGACCTGCGCCGTGTCGGACGACCACATGCCCACCTTCTTGATCTTGTTCATGGTGATGCCGGGACGCAGCTTGCCGTTCTCGCGCAGCGGCAGGCAGATGAGCGACTTGTTGCGGTGCACGTCGCCCTCGCTCGTATTGGCCAGCAGGCACATCCAGTCGGCCTGCGTGCCGTTGGTGATCCACATCTTGGAGCCGTTGATCACGTAGTCGTCGCCGTCCTTGCGCGCGGTGGTCTTGAGCGAGGCCACGTCCGAACCGGCCCCCGCCTCCGACACGCCCAGGCACACCACCCGGTCGCCCGCCACCGTGGGTTTGAGGAAGCGCTCGCGCAGCTCGTCCGAGCCGAAATGCGTGAGCGCCGGCGTGGCCATGTCGGTCTGCACCGCGATCGCCATGCCCACCCCGCCCGAGCTGATGCCGCCGATGGCCTCGCAGAACGCGATCTCATACGAATAGTCCAGCCCCATGCCGCCGAACTCCACGGGCTTGTTCACGCCCAGGAAACCGGCCGATCCCAGCTTCTTGAACACCTCGTGCGCGGGAAAGATCTCGGCGGCCTCCCACTCGTCCACATAAGGCTCTATCTCGCGCTCGATCAGCTTGCGCACACTGTCCTGCAAGGCGATGTGGTCGGAAGTCATCATGATCTTGTCTCCATGGGAAAAAGGGAATGCCCGGGTCCGGCAACCTGCCGCGGCGGCAGGCCGCCGGACGCCTGCTTTTCTGCATGAACCGGGTTCGCCGGCCGCACCCGCCTACAGGCGGGCCACGCCGAACTGCATGGGCTGCGCCGTGCGGCCGCGCGCCTGCGCCGCCATGGCCAGCGCCATGCCCAGCCAGGCGCGCGTCTCGCGCGGGTCGATCACGCCGTCGTCGAGCAGCAGGCTGCTGGTGTGGATGGCGCTCGACTGCGACTCGAAGGTCTCCACGATGGCGCGGCTCTCGGCTTCCAGGGCCTGCTCGTCCAACGGCTTGCCGCCGCGCCGGGCGGCGTTCTCGGCCACGGTGCGCATCGTCATGGCGGCCTGCTCGCCCCCCATGACGGCCGTCCTGGCGTTGGGCCAAGAGAACAGCAAGTCGGGCTTGAAGGCGCGCCCGCACATGCCGTAATTGCCGGCTCCGTACGACGCGCCGCAAAGCACGGTAAAGCGCGGCACCGGCGCGTTCGACAGGGCCTGGATCAGCTTGGCGCCGTGCTTGATCATGCCCGCCTCCTCGTGCCGGCGCCCCACCATGAAACCCGTGATGTTCTGCAGGAAAACCAGCGGCCGCCCCAGCTGCACGCAGAGCTGGATGAACTGGGCCGCCTTGTTGGAGCCGTCGCTGTCCAGGGGACCGTTGTTGGTCAGGATGCCCACCTCGCGGCCCTCGATGGCCGCGTAGCCGCACACCGTGGCCGGGCCGAACCGCTCCTTGAAGCCGTGGAACTCCGAACCGTCCACCAGCCTGGCGATCACATCGCGCATATCGACCGGCGTGCGCATGTCCGCGGGCATGATGTCCAGCAGTTCGTCGGCATCGTGGCGCGGCGGCCTGGCTTCGGGCGCCGGCGGGCTCGTCCAGCCGATGCGCCGCAGGATCTCGCGCACCCGCATGATGCCGTCCAGATCGTTGTCGGCCACGTAATCGGCCAGGCCGGACACGCTGGCGTGCATGTCGGCGCCCCCGAGTTCCTCGTCGCTGGCCTCCTCGCCGGTCGCGGCCTTCAGCAGCGACGGCCCGGCGAGATAGGCATGCGCCTGTCCGCGCACCATCACCACATAGTCGGACAGGCCCGGCAGGTACGCCCCGCCCGCCGCCGACGAACCGTGGATCAGCGCCACCACCGGCAGCCCCGCCGCCGACAGCCGCGCCAGGTTGTAGAACATGCCGCCGCCCACCACGAAGCGCTCGACGCGGTACTTGCGCAGATTGCCGCCCGCGCTTTCCACCAGCTGGACGAAGGGCAGCTTCTGCGCCAGCGCGATCTCCTGCGCGCGGATGAGCTTCTGCCCGGTCAGCGCCTGCATGGCGCCCGCGCTGATCCCGGAATCGTTCGCCGCGACCATGCAGCGCACGCCGCTGATATGGCCGATGCCGACGATCAGGGCGCTGCCGGGCACGCTGGTTTCCGGGTTGGGGTCTTCCAGCCCGCAATAACCGGAGAGCGTCATCAACTCGTAAAAGGGCTGGTCGGCATCCAGCAAGTGGGCCAACCGCTCGCGCGGCAGCAGCTTGCCCTGGGCATGGAAATGCGGAGCGGCGCGGGCCGAGCGTTCCTCCGCCCGGCGCTCCAGCCGCCGCACTTCCTCAATACGCTCCAGCATGTGCGAGCGGTTGCGCTGCGCGCGGCTCGGCGCCGGATCGGTATCGGACCTGTCAGCCATCTCGGTGTCTCCTCCTGCGCCGCGCCGGCCGGGCCGAGCGGGGCATGTGCGGCGTCGCCGGGCCGGTCCGCCCCGCACGCGCCGCTGGTCTGCATGCTGGCCATCATGGCAAAGGCCAGGCCGGGTTTCCAACAATTACTTCCAGCGCAATCCATAAGAGGCATTTATGATTCGCTCCGACCGTGGCCGAAGGCTGCCGCCGCAGCCCCGCGCGCACGCTTGCGGCCGATGCGCGAGGCATGGCCAGGCCGGCCCACAGAGTAAGGCACGGCTTTCATAAGCTGGCGCTCCAGAGAATCGCGCCGACCCGGCGCCCCGAACGGGCGGCCGCCCGCCATGCAAAACCGGCGCAATCCGGCCGTAATCCGGGTTGCGTAGTTCATCCCCGCATACGCGGGGAACACCACGCTTACTACGGGCGGCGGCGCTCGATTCGCGGTTCATCCCCGCATACGCGGGGAACACTTGAGCGACGGCGCCGTGCTGGTTCGCCTGGACGGTTCATCCCCGCATACGCGGGGAACACTGAAGCTGTCCTATTTCATCCCGGGCTTGCGCCGGTTCATCCCCGCATACGCGGGGAACACCAAATCGTTGAAGTGGGCCTGTGTGTCAGCGGCGGTTCATCCCCGCATACGCGGGGAACACACCCACTCGTTGCGCAGGCGGATCGTGGCTGGCGGTTCATCCCCGCATACGCGGGGAACACGACCCCTCGGTCCAGGTCTGGACGCATGTGGTCGGTTCATCCCCGCATACGCGGGGAACACGCTGAGCGGCGTTGTTCTGGTTCATGTCATTCCGGTTCATCCCCGCATACGCGGGGAACACGCAGTCGAAGTCGGTTCCGAGTCCGCCACCGCCGGTTCATCCCCGCATACGCGGGGAACACTTCCCCCTTTCGCGCTGACGTAATAAAGCCGCCGGTTCATCCCCGCATACGCGGGGAACACATGCCGCGGCGCAGCTTGGGCAGACCGATTCGCGGTTCATCCCCGCATACGCGGGGAACACATCCGTGATCATCGCGTTGGTGATCGTGCCGTTCGGTTCATCCCCGCATACGCGGGGAACACGACAAGACTGAGGCGCTTGCTGTCATCGAGAGCGGTTCATCCCCGCATACGCGGGGAACACGGCCCAGCGCGCACTGGCGGATGTACTGCGCGCGGTTCATCCCCGCATACGCGGGGAACACCGGAAACCGTCCTGCCGGATGGTCGTTGCCACCGGTTCATCCCCGCATACGCGGGGAACACTGCGCGAAATCAAGGAGCGAGTCACCGACGAGCGGTTCATCCCCGCATACGCGGGGAACACCAGATCAAGGAATATTCCGCGACCGAGGCCGGCGGTTCATCCCCGCATACGCGGGGAACACAAAGGACCATGACCACGCACCGCCTGATCCAACGGTTCATCCCCGCATACGCGGGGGACACCCGTTGAGGAAACGTCCTCAGCAGTAGCGGACCGGTTCATCCCCGCATACGCGGGGAACACTGGATACTGTTCGAGAGCGTGGGCCTCGATCTCGGTTCATCCCCGCATACGCGGGGAACACGGCCCCCACCCGTACCGCCAATGCCAGGAAGACGGTTCATCCCCGCATACGCGGGGAACACCACGACGAAGCGTCCAATGACAATGAATACGCCGGTTCATCCCCGCATACGCGGGGAACACCACGACGAAGCGTCCAATGACAATGAATACGCCGGTTCATCCCCGCATACGCGGGGAACACATCCCGGCCGCCGTGGTTGATTTCGTATTCTTCGGTTCATCCCCGCATACGCGGGGAACACGAGCGCAGCTTGCTTTCCAGGGCGAGGACTGACGGTTCATCCCCGCATACGCGGGGAACACAGCACGAATGTCACCGATTCCGGCACATCGGTCGGTTCATCCCCGCATACGCGGGGAACACGAGCTACAGTAGATGCCTGGCCGCGCTAGTCCCGGTTCATCCCCGCATACGCGGGGAACACGATGGCGCGGCCCAGTTCCAGGAGCCCGGCGTCGGTTCATCCCCGCATACGCGGGGAACACCGTTTGCCACAGCATCGAAGACCTGGGATGCGCGGTTCATCCCCGCATACGCGGGGAACACTGCCAATTTCGGCAAGGGCATGGGCCTGAAGGCGGTTCATCCCCGCATACGCGGGGAACACGAGTTGGGCTGTATCAGCTCTACACGTCCCGCCGGTTCATCCCCGCATACGCGGGGAACACGGTTCGAGGATCCCGCCCATAAGGGCTGCCGTCGGTTCATCCCCGCATACGCGGGGAACACTTCGTCAAGCAGGTCGGCAAGTCGCGCCATCAGCGGTTCATCCCCGCATACGCGGGGAACACGATGGACCTTCGCCAATGCCCGGGGTGACACGCGGTTCATCCCCGCATACGCGGGGAACACGCCCAGATACTGGCGCCCGTGCAAAATGGCGACGGTTCATCCCCGCATACGCGGGGAACACACTTCGGCTATCTTCCAGCCTTCCGAATCAGACGGTTCATCCCCGCATACGCGGGGAACACACCGAGCGGGACGAGCGCGTGACATCCTCGATCGGTTCATCCCCGCATACGCGGGGAACACCTGCGCCCAGCCTTTTCCGTGTGGTGTCAGTCCGGTTCATCCCCGCATACGCGGGGAACACATCATCGTAGATAGCCATCATTGGCCCCCTTTCGGTTCATCCCCGCATACGCGGGGAACACCTGTCGCCGAATCCGGTCACTACGCATAAGTTCGGTTCATCCCCGCATACGCGGGGAACACGCCTGGTGGCTGGCATGCGCGAGGACGAGGGTCGGTTCATCCCCGCATACGCGGGGAACACGCAGCGCTTGGCATCCGTGCAGATCGGCATACCGGTTCATCCCCGCATACGCGGGGAACACATCAACCGCAACGGGATCAGCTCGAGCGCAGCCGGTTCATCCCCGCATACGCGGGGAACACAACCACACCTCTTTCGACTGGCTGCTCTACTGCGGTTCATCCCCGCATACGCGGGGAACACTCGTAGTCTGCGCCGGTTGTGTTTGCCATGTCCGGTTCATCCCCGCATACGCGGGGAACACGCACGTCGACGATCTCGAATCCGGCGTGACCATGGTTCATCCCCGCATACGCGGGGAACACTTGCGGATCGGCCGGCCGCTACCTAGCCATGCCGGTTCATCCCCGCATACGCGGGGAACACAATGGCCGGCCAGTGTCCCAGGGCCGCGCGTCCGGTTCATCCCCGCATACGCGGGGAACACAGGCCCCCCCGCAGTAGATCGTGCCAGGATCACGGTTCATCCCCGCATACGCGGGGAACACTGCGCGTTGATCGCGTTGCCGTAGGCGCGCAGCGGTTCATCCCCGCATACGCGGGGAACACACTTCCCGTAGACCATTGATTCTAAAAGGGAAAAACAACGCCCCCCAAACCACCAATTTGGATTGTTAAAGATCAGAATTATCAAGAGGGGAAAATGCCACCAACATCAACCCGTCGAACTCGACAGGCACGCGTCTGTTCTTTCCCAAGGTTTGAAACTCATACCCCGATTCATTGCTGCTTGCCCAGGCCATCACGACGTTGCCATCTTCATAGCCTTCCGACAGATGCTCCCATATCATTTCACGGGTACGCCTGGAAACATCGCCGATATACACACCGGCACGCACTTCCAGCAACCAGATGGCCATACGCCCGCGAAGACGCGGGGGCACGTTTTCAGTAACGACGACGACAAAGCTCATTTACTGAGTCCGATGGCCTGCGTCCCCGATGCTTTCGGGATTCGGTATCGCAGGGAGAATCGATTCGGGCGGCGCATCGGGAGGTTGAATGCCGCCCGATGCCAGCACTTCTTCAATCGCGGGAATAATCCGGGCCAGCAATTTGCTGGAGCGAAACAGGTCCCGGCATGCAAGGCGGACGTCGCGTTCCGGGGCTGGCGGATTCCTGGCCGCCGTCCTGAAAGCCAGAGGCACCACGGTTTCGAACTTGAACAAGTCCGCAATGTCATAAACGAACGACAACGGCTTGCCGGTATGTATGAATCCAACGGCCGGCGCGTAGCCGGCCGCCAGAACAGCCGCCTCGGTAATGCCGTACAAGCAGGATGTGGCTGCCGACAGGCAACGGTTGGGGATATCGGCGGCGTCCCATTGGCGCCGGTCATAATTGCGGGACTGCCAATTGACGCCATATTGCTGAGCAAGCAGTTTGTAGGTTTCGCGCACTCTTGCGCCTTCGATGCCGCGCAACTGCTCGATGCTGCGGCGTGCCGGCGCGGGCTCTCCAAAACGCAGCTCATACATCTTTCGCACGACTTTCAGGCGCAAGTCGTCGTCCAACGCAAGTTTGGCCTGATATAACAGGCGGTCTGCACGCGCCCCGCCCGGTTGGCCGCTTGCATACAAGCGTACCCCGGACTCACCTACCCAGACGAGCAACGTGCCGGCAGTGGAGGCCAGATGCACCGCCGCGTGCGAAACCCGGGTGCCCGGCTCCAGCATGATGCAAGCCACCGATCCGACCGGGATGTGCGTGCGCACCCCGGTCTGGTCCAAGACGACAAAGGCGCCGTCCTGGACATCGATCTGCCCATACTGGACAAATATCATCGAAACTCGATCTTTCATGGGCAAGGGCTTGATACGAGGCAGCATTACATGAACCGCTTGACGAGCAATAAACCGCAGCCGAAACCTTTTGCATGGCCAACACCTTCGAACAGGACACGCTGCAACCTCGGGGGATCGAGCACTCTTGCAATTCCCTGGTAGTCGAGCGACGAATATTCGATCGATCCGCCTTTGCGGCTGAGCTTGTGCTGCCGGTAGCCCGACTGCAGCAGGTTGTTGCCGTCCACCTCGATGCCCCAATCCCGGGCACGCTCCAGCAGCCAGCGAGCCGCCACGTCGGAAATGGTTTCTCCGGTTGAGGCGGCAGACGATGCCGCCGACCGCTTGGCATTCATCAGCACGTCGTGCCGGCGGGACCGCCCGTCGCCGCCCCGCCGGCTGACGGTCGGGTTGGCGCGCAGGTCGAACTGAAGCATCTGACCGGCGGACAGCTGTGGGCGATATGGCTTGGTCCGTACGTCGAACAAATCCGGCTCGGGTCGTGGCTCGCGGGCAGACACCACGTAATACACCATGCATCCACCTGCACCGACCTCGGCTCGGAATATGAAATCCCGCGGCCCATCGTGTCCGGCGAACAGACGCCAGACCAAGGCATGGTCTCTATAGGCCTCGCCCCGTTTGGCCAGCGTGCGCAATATTTCTGTCGTGTGCGGTCCCGCAAGAAGCATGGCCTTGGAAAAATAGTGGCTCATTGCTCCCCTCCGCCGATGTGCATGTGCTCTCGCCGAGGCATGAACTGCCAGCGACGGCGCGACAGCGGCTGATCGTATCTGACCGTCTCCAGGCTGGCCGCCATGCCCGCAACCATGCCATCGTCCCAAAAATAATGCGGCCGCGCCTTGCCGAAGACGCGTCGATCCGCCTCGATGGGCCAGGCCTTGCGAGGCTCCGCCCCCAACAAGGCCAGCAAGGAATTCCGGGGAGCCTGGTCGAATGCGGCACGCAGGCTCTCTGCCTCGACGAGCGTCGGCGCGACGGGCAAGGCCAATGGGCATGACTTGCGCCCCAGGTATAAGGTGAACCGCGGCGCGCGCAAGGCGTCCGCCAGTTGCTCCAGCGTAAAAGGCGCTTGCCTGGTCGCTTCGATCGCAATCGATGCAAGACTGTCGCAGCGGTATTCCCGCACCGACAGCAATGTATCGACCTTTTCCGCCGATAACGATTGCCGCCGGGTGCGGAAGCGCTGCTTGCGCTGAGGAACGCCAATCTCGATGGTATGAAAATCCCGCAACGGGGAGCCGGGCGATTCGAGCTTGACGCCAAAACGGTAGCCCGCGCTCAATGCCGATTGCGCCGCCTCGTCGTCACGTTCGATGCCCAAAGCAGCCGCCAGCAATCCCAGCAGCGCCGACCGCGACGGATGCATGGCGGAGTGGCGAGCCTCGCCGACGGCCGTCTCGCCCCAGCTGGCCAATGGGCCATAAAGCCGCATCAACAGATAGTGGGCCATAGGCTCACTCCGCCGCAACGAAATCGAGCAGCTCCGCCAGGCTGCCCTTGCCCTTGAGCACGTCGAGGCCATAGCGCGCATCGGCGCAGGCTCCGTATACCCTGTCCATATTCTCGAGCACCCGTTCGAGCGACTGCGCGGCCTCGCTGGCGTAGTCGCCGCCGCCGACCGGCTTGACAAACGCCAGCGCCAGAGAACGCGGTTGCTGGTTGCCCTTCTCGGCCAGGGAATAATGGGCATAGGCACGGCTCGCAAAGCTGTTCTGCTTGCCCGTGGGGCCCACCTTGTGGGCGGTTTCGGCCAGGGCGCGCAAGGCCCGCTGGGTCAGGGCCTCGTCTGCGCCGAGATTCTGCTTGAGCAGGTCGCGGTCGATGCAAATGTATTGGTAGAAGACCGCCGCCGCGAAGCCGGTTTCGCCAATATGCGCGGCGCCGGGATCGGTAAGGTTCAGATCATCCACGGCCGTAAAGTAATCGTCCTCGATGACCGAGGCATGCACCCCGATGGCGTGCGCGACCTGGACCGCCGCCTCCGAGCTGTGCTCGGTCTTCGATGCCAGCATGCGGCCGAACATGGCGATGTCCACCGCCGTCTGGGCATGCAGCAAGGCGTTCAGTTCGGCATCGGTGGGCTCGCGTTTTTCGGCAGCCAGCGTGGCAACCAGCGCATCGAGCGTGGCCCGCTCTTCGGGCGAGACATGCACCAACTGCTCGATCTCCAGAGAACCATCCTTCTTGACCGTGCCGTAGACACTGGCGATCTTCTCGGCCCAGATCTTTGCCGACTTCTCGGAAACGCCCGCGGCGACCAGCGCGTCGAACGCTTCGCGGCCCAGACGCTTGGTGCGCTGGCCGATCCGATCGCCGATCTGCTGCTGCATCAGTTCCGAAGTGCGCCACGCCCGCTTGAGGCTTTGCGAGGAGATGCGCAGGCGATCCACGCCGCCCATGCGCGCCGTCTTGGGCTGGCCCAGATCGTCACGGTTCAGGTTCGCGGGAGGATAGGACACCAGCAGGTGCAACTGGACAAAACGCGTCATACGTCGGACTCCTTGTTGGATTCGGGTTGAGATACCGCCTGCTCTTTGGCGTTCAGGTAGTAATCGTGGGCCCAATACAGCTTGAGGCTGTTGGCGGGGTTGGCCGGCGGACGCCTGGCATCGGACAGCAGGGCCAGCACGTCCTCTGCCAACAGACCGACGTCGGCCCGCTCGCCGGCGATCTTTATGGCGCGCAGCAACTGCCGGTAGATGTCGTCAGCGTCCGTCGCCTTCAGCAGGCGCTTGAACCGCAACTCGCTCATCAAGGGGCGATCAGCGACGGGCGCTCCCGAAATGGCCGCGCGCGCTTTCAGGGACCCCTCGCCCAGCCACCAGGCGAGGGTTCGCCCGTCGTCGGGCATATCCGCCTTGACATGCGCCAACACTCCGGCCGCCAGGGCGATATCCCGATACGCCGCCATATCGTCGCCAATACGGCGCCACTTCTTGTGGGCCTCCAGGGCAAGCAGGGCTTGCGCCAGCCTGCCGGACGCCGAAGCCAGCACCAGATCGTCTACCCCGACCGCGCGACGCAAGGCGGCACGATCGCCTCGATCGAAATGGAAAGCGCCCTCCTCCGTTTTGTGTCCGGCCAGCTTGCCCTCCGGCTGCAGGGCGGTCCACCAGGCGCGCACCACCGCACGTTGCTTGTCGTCCAGATAAGGGGCTCTTGGCCTCATGCCGTCTCCTTTAAGTGCGTTGCCACGAATTTCCACATTGGTTTGGCGCTCTTGCTGGTGTTCAGATCCCTGCTCAGGCCGGCGCGCGCCTTGACCACTTGCCCCAGGTTGCGCTCTTCGATGGGGCCGGCCAGCGTCCAGTGCTCGAACAAGGCGGTCGCTGTTTGGCGCACGCTCAGCAACCAGCTCCGGTACAGGGACGCAACGGCGGCATCGCTGCGCGGGTCCGCGGCGGCTAAATCGGCAATTGCGGCATAGAAGGCCGGCTCCGATCCCTGCCAGAAGCTTTGAAAAATCGCCGGCTCGGGGCCGGCTTCGCCCGGATGCCTGAACCAGGCAGCCTTGACGTGCTTGTGCAGCGAACCGGCAGCCTCTACGGCGACTGCGATCATTTCCTTGACATGCCGGATGAAGGCCGTCCGCCTCTGCGCATCGACCACGTGCACCGGCAAAGTGCTCTCGTACCAGCACCGCGCCTTCATATTGGCCATGTCGTACCCGAAGCACCACAGGCGGACCGCGGGCCGCCCGACCTTCGCGTGGAAGTGGGATACCACCTGCGCCGCTGCAGGTTGCATGTCGGGGGTGCCCAGGGTCAACCCAAGCCAATGGCGATATCCGATGCCGCCGGGCTGACCCTTTATCGAAAGCGGCGCTTCGTTCTTCGGATCCAGGCTGTAAGGGGTCAGCGGATGGAGCCAGGCGCCGGTGTAGTTGGTGCCGCCATGCCGCGTCCGGTAATGGTGGAACAACCTCACCCCGGCCGCCCCGCACACCCCGCAATCCCCGACCGCGCAGCTGCTTGCATCGAGACGGATGCGCCGTGGCATGCTCCAGTAGGCTTGCAGGAAATGGACGGTCTCGGGCGTGGTGGTCTGCGCGTGCTTTCCATCACTGGTTCGCGTGGGCGCCAGCCACGGCAGCACGTCGCTTGCCGCCGCCGCATCAGGATAGGCCAGCGAATCCCGGGTGAGCACATTCAGCCACAGCTTGTGCCACAGGCTGGCATCCTCCGCCTCCGGCAACAACAGCGTGGTCATCGGCCCGCCGCCGCGCAGCGACGTGCGCACGCCCCGGCCGCCGGAAGGAGCATTGATCTGCAAGGTGAACAAGGCTTGGGCCGCACATGCCTCGCAAAGCCCCAGCGAGGCCGGCGTCTTGTTGAAATAGAGATTGCTGTCCGATCCGGCGTCGATGAGCAGATCGACAACGGGCAGCAGATTGGCGTCGGCAGGCAATTGCAGGTCTTGCATGAATGCCGCGCCATCGCTTTCCAGTTCGAAGGCGTGCAGATAGGGTTCCCAGGCCGTTTTCAGGGTGTCCGCATCGGGAGCCTGGCGCCAGCGCTCCCGCCATTCGTCCATGTCCAGAGGCGCGAACCCCAACTGCAGCAGGCCTATCAGGAACTGGTACAGGCTGCCCCGGAAGTCGGGACGCACGGCAACGAGATCGAGATAGCCTGCGCTCCCGATGTCGAGCGGCGAAATCCGCTCGACCCGGCCTGAAACGTCCTGAACCGACAGCCAGCGGTCGGTAAGCAGATTCATAGGTTTCCTCACATCTTCTTATGATTCCAGCGGATGATCACCGCCCCGCTGATGAGGCTTACCAGCACAATCACCAACATCAGCCCCCCCCCAACCCCAGCCAGGAATCAAACCAGCAAATGAAGCGAGAACGTCAATAAGCCTGGTATGCACTTAGGAAGCTCCAATGAAGGGCGTGGCGGGACAGACGGCTTCATATCATCGAATCGAGAAAATATTATGTTTTTTCGTCTTTTATTTTTTGGTCTTTTAATTAAATTCCTCTGTCGTTTGAGTTTGATACAGTGACAAGCACCACAAACAAAAGTCGGTGTTGCATCGCCATTCCCCGCCTGGGCGGGGATGAACCGCTTTTCTCGTCATTGCCACAACTGTTCCCTACCCCGTAGGGCCAGGCCCGCCGCACCCATCTTGCGGCGGACCATCACCAACAAAGCCCTCTCGTCGGGTCATATCTGAACTCCACGGTCCGGCCCCGCTTGTCCACGCCGCTTCCCTGCCACGCGTCCCCGCACCGCGTCAACGGGAGGATCGCCGCCGGCTCTTGCAGCAGCCGGTGTTGCATCCGAAGCGACTGCAATGCCGACGAGAACCTTGCAAGCTCTTGCGGAGCCAGCCCGGCAAAACGCCGCGCGTCGATACGCACGCAGGCGTGTTCCCAGCCCTCGTTGGGCGCGCCATGCCGCCAAGGCAAGAGCTCGCCGTCACGCTCGACAGCCAGGTACAGCGTCAGCGTCTCGTCGCCCAGCCGGGTAGGAAGCTCGGCCTCGCCGTGCCACAGACTGCTGCTGTCCCAGCAATACCCTTTCTTGATCTTCAGCGCATTGAACGCAGCCTGGCTCTCGCGGGCCAGGTCCTTGCCTAACTGGGCCTGGGTTGCGCGCTGCAGAGCCGCGGGAACCTCGGCTGCCTGCGGCCCGTAGACGGCCTCCACCAGTTCGCGCACGGCGCCTGGCTCGCCCTGCCGGCCGGGGCTGACGATGCAGCCGGACCGTTGCAGCGCCTTGGCGCCGCGCCACAGTTCGCCCACGTTCGGATAGACGTAGCACGCCTTGGGAAACAGGCTCGCATACCAGTCCGCGGAGGGTTCGTCCTCAATAACGGGGCAGAGCACGTGAAGCACAGGCGGCGCGCGCCGCTCGATGCCGTCCGGCGCGGGCGTGCCGTCGGGCAGGCGGGCATGCCGTTGCAGGCGACCGGCGCGCTGGATGAGCAGATCAATGGGCGCCAGGTCCGTGACCATTACATCCATATCGATATCAAGCGACTGCTCCACCACCTGAGTCGCGATCAGCACACGGCCACGACGCGTCTGCGGACCCGAGCGCGCGCCGAAATCGCGCAGCACGCGGTCCTCGATGTCGAGCCGGTCGCCCATGGCGAATCTTCCGTGAAAGAGCGTCAATTGATCGGGGGGCAGGCTGGCCGCCAGCAGATCGCAGGCCCGCAGGGCGTCCTCCACGGTGTTCCGGATCCAGCACACGCAGCGGCCGGCGGCCGCCTCAGTCAACACGGCGGCAACGGCCTCGTCCTCGCGATGGCAAAAGTTCACTTGCACGCGCCGCACCAGCCGGGGCCGGGTCTGGCAGGCATGGACCGCAATGTCCTCGCCCATGCGCGTGGCCAGCGGATAGCGCAGATCGGGCGCGACGTCGATCGGCGGCAGGCCCAGGCCGGCGCGGTAGTCCTGCAAAAGCTCTGCGCGGTAGAAAGAAGGCAAGGTCGCCGACAGCAAGATGGCGCTGCCGCCCTGCCGTGCATGGCTGGCCAGCAGGCGCTTGAGCAATGTGCGCACGTAGCTGTCGTAGGCGTGGACCTCATCCACGACGAGCACTTTGCCTGCCAGGCCCAACAAGCGCAGAGACTGGTGCCGCACGGGCAGCACGCCCAGCAGGGCCTGGTCGATCGTGCCCACCCCGACCTCGGCCAGCAATGCTTTCTTTCTGTTGTCCGCGAGCCAGGCGCTGCATGCGGCCGAGGCCGTGGCCTCTTCGGGCGTGTAATTGCGGTCTGCCGGCAGACCGTCGGACTGAAGAATGCTTTGCCTGAACCCCTCCATGAGATGGCGCGCGCCGTGCGCCAGCACCAGCGATGGCAAGGCATCGTCGGCGAACAGATGTCGATATATCGAGCCGACCCGCTGGTACATCTGATTGGCCGTCGCCATGCTCGGCAGGGCGAAGTACAGCCCGCACGCCAACCCTTTCTCCATGAGCCGTTGCACGAGCATGAGCGCGGCCTCGGTCTTTCCCGCGCCGGTGACGTCTTCCAGGAGAAACAGTTGCGGCCCGGCTTCCAGCGCCACGCTGGCCGCATAGTGCTGCAGCGGCGTAGGTTCGCGCAGATAATCGAAAAGCCCCGTCGGTCCGGACCAGGGACGCGCCGTTTGCGCTTGCAGGCCAGCCTGGCGGATGGCGGTTTGCGCGCGCGGCAAGGCGGTGTTTCGCCAATAGGTCGACAGATCCTGCGGTTCCTGGCGATAGGCAAAGACGGACTGATTGGACCCCAGCCAATCGGCAAGCACCGCCAGGCCGGCCAAACGCCATGCGTGCTGCCGCAGCATTTCCAGTTGCTCCCGGCCGGGCTTCGGAATATCGGGCGGCGCCCAGCCCGCCGCCAGCGCCTGGGTGTAGGCCGCGGCCGCTTTTCTGTCCTCGTCGAGGAAGTGGTCCTCGACGTACAGGCCGGACAGCCCATCGCGGCTGGCTTCATGAGGCGGTTTGCCGTGGTGCCCCACCGCCGTTTTCATCCAGGCCGCCCAGAAATCTCCTTCGGCATTCGGCAGAACGTCGGCAAGCGTCTCGGGGGCAAGATCGTCCCGCCACAAGATCCAGCCCAAGGTATCGTGCCGATACTGGTAGGGCATGCCGGCATCGTTCTGCACGAGATCCGCCGACAGGCCCGGCGCCCGGCCCTGGAAGCCTCGGGCAAACTTGCCCACGTCGTGCAGCGCCAGAAAGAACACCGCCAAGGCATTCACCACGGGCAGCGGCCACCCAAGCGCTTGTGCAAGCCGCGTCAGGGAAAACTGCGGCAGCTGGAGCAACTGCCATCCGCATGCGGCCACATCCAGGCCGTGAAAGGCCAGGAGATGATAGCGATCCAGACCCGCCTGGACAGGCGACGCCTTTCCCCAATAGGCAAAATACGAAGCGCTGACTGTCATCGATTCATGCGTTTTGTGGAACATGACGAGCACGCGCAGCGGCATTGCCGGTTTGCGCTACCTTTGAATTATGGCTTTTTAATTCAAAAAGTAAAATTTCCCACAATCCGCCTGGCGCCGCTTCCGGACCTTGAAGCACTTACCTTCGGCCTCTTGCGTTGCGCTTGAATGGTTTCTGCACGCCAGCGCCGGCGTTGCCGCCCCGGCGACACTGCGCCGCATGAACACCAGTGAGCGCAATGAACACTTGCGTACGAACGTTGCCGTGCCGTCGAATGGGGGTCGGTCCGTGCCGACCTTTGTTGCCGCACGCGACCGACGCCGAGCCGATTGATCTCATGAACAGAGCGGCGCCATGGGTGCGCGTGCACCGATGCACCTTGTCCGGGACGCCCGGGTGCTGCCGGGCGCACCGCAACAGAGGCAGAGGCACGCGACCGCCCGCCTCTGCCGTCGGGCCTGCCGGCGCATCAATGGTAAGGTGTCGTCCTGGCCGCCGGCCCGCCGCGCGGCGCGCATCCGGCGGCGGGCCGGCGGCCGATGCGCGGAACCCAAACGGGCCGGGCAACAGCGCGGCGCGGCTTTCATAAAATAGCGCTCCAGAAGGCCGCGCCGAGCCGGCGCAACGAACGGGCGGCCGCGGACTTGCCGCCGCCCCACACAACAGAATTCCCCACCTATCCATGCAAGCAGGACAAGCAAAAACCCAGAAATCGCGGGCCGCCGGCGACGAGTCGCTCAACGGCCACACTCCGATGATGCAGCAATATCTCCGCCTCAAAGCGGAGGCCGGCCCGTTGCTGCTGTTCTATCGCATGGGCGATTTTTATGAAATGTTCTACGAGGACGCGGAGCGCGGCGCGCGTCTGCTGAACCTCACGCTGACCAAGCGCGGCGCGTCCAACGGTTCGCCAATCCCGATGGCAGGCATTCCGGTGCATGCCATGGAGCAGTACCTGGCGCGGCTGGTGGCGCTGGGCGAGTCGGTGGCGATCTGCGAGCAGATCGGCGATCCGGGCGCGTCCAAGGGGCCGGTGGAGCGGCGCATCGTGCGCATCGTGACGCCGGGCACGCTGACCGACGACGCGCTGCTGCCTGCCAAGGCCGACCGGGCGCTGGCGGCGGTGTTCGTCACCGGCAACGCGCGCGCGCCGCGCGCCGGACTGGCGTGGCTGAACCTGGCCAGCGGCGATTTCCGCGTCACGGAATGCGCGCCGGCGCAGCTCGAATCCGAGCTGCACCGCATCGCGCCGGCCGAGATTGTGTGCGCCGAGAGCGCCGACTTCCCGTTCGCCTTCGAGGGCGCGCGGGCGCGGGTGCCCGATTGGCATTTCGAGGCCGACAGCGCGCGCGCGCACCTGCTGTCGCACTTCAAGACCGACACGCTGGCGGGCTTCGACGTCGAAGACATGCCGGCCGGCATCTGCGCGGCCGGGGCGCTGCTGCGCTACGCCGCGCGCACGCAGTCGCAGGCGCTGGCGCACGTGCAGAGCCTGTCGGCCGAGCGGCCCGGCCAGTACGTGCTGCTCGACCCGGTCACGCGGCGCAACCTGGAGCTGACGCAGACCCTGGCCGGCGAAGACTCGCCCACCCTGTTCTCGCTGCTGGACGGCTGCCGCACGCCCATGGGCAGCCGCCTGCTGCGGCGCTGGCTGCACCATCCGCTGCGCGAGAACGCACCGGCCCTGGCGCGCCAACGGGCGATTTCCACCCTGCTCACGGGCCGCCTCGACCTGGAAGAAACCTTTGCCGCGCAGGGCCTGCTGGAATCGCTGCGCAACGCGCTGAATGCCTTTCCCGACATCGAGCGCATCGCGGCCCGCCTGGCGCTGCGCTCGGTCCGGCCGCGCGAGCTGGCCAGCCTGCGCGATGCGCTGCAGGATTTGCCGACGCTGCACGACCTGGTCTCGCCGCTGGCGGGCGACTCGCGCCTGGCCGAACTGGCGCAACACCTGTCGGTGGACCCGGCGCTTGCCGCGCTGCTGGCGAGGGCGATCGCGCCGGAGCCGGCCGTGGCCGTCCGCGACGGCGGCGTGCTCGCAACCGGTTTCGACGCCGAACTGGACGAGCTGCGCGCGCTGGCCGCCGACGGCGGCGACTTCCTGCTGCAGCTCGAGGCGCGCGAGCGCGAACGGACCGGCATCTCCAACCTGCGGGTGGAGTTCAACCGCGTGCACGGCTTCTATATCGAAGTCACCAAGGGCCAGACCGCCAAGGTGCCCGACGACTATCGCCGGCGCCAGACGCTGAAGAACGCGGAGCGCTACATCACGCCCGAGCTCAAGAGCTGGGAAGACAAGGTGCTGTCGGCGCAAGACCGCTCGCTGGCGCGCGAGAAGTGGCTGTTCGAGCAGTTGCTGGACGTGCTGGCCGAGCACGTGCGTCCCCTGTCGGACTGCGCCGCGGCGCTGGCCGAGCTGGACGTGCTGGCCGCGCTGGCCGACCATGCCCGCCGCCACGACTGGGTGGCCCCGGAGCTGTCGGAACAGGCCGACATCGACATCGAGGCGGGCCGCCACCCGGTGGTCGAACGCGCCATCGAGCGTTTCACGCCCAACGGCTGCCGGCTCGACCCGGCGCGCCGCATGCTGCTCATCACTGGCCCGAACATGGGCGGTAAGTCCACCTACATGCGGCAGGTGGCGCTGATCGCGCTGCTGGCGCGGGTGGGCAGCTTCGTGCCCGCCGCGCGGGCGCGCATCGGCAAGATCGACCGGATCTTCACCCGCATCGGCGCGGCCGACGACCTCGCGGGCGGACGCTCGACCTTCATGATGGAAATGACCGAGGCGGCCGCCATTCTCTCGTCCAGCACGCCCAGCAGCCTGGTGCTGATGGACGAGATCGGCCGCGGCACCTCCACCTACGACGGCCTGGCGCTGGCCTGGGCGATCGCCTGCCGGCTGCTCGCCCACAACCGCGCGCTGACGCTGTTTGCCACGCACTACTTCGAGATGACGCGCCTGCCCGCCGAACAGCCGGCGGCGGCCAACGTGCACCTGGCGGCGGCCGAATCGGCCGGCGGCATCGTGTTCCTGCACGAAGTGCGCGAAGGCCCCGCCAGCCGCAGCTACGGAATCCAGGTGGCGCAGCGGGCCGGCGTGCCGGCCGCGGTGATCCGCCAGGCCACGCGCGAGCTGGAGCGCCTGGAAGCCCAGGGCGCGCCCACGCCGCAGCTCGGCCTGTTCGCCGCCGCCGCGGAGGCCGACGCCAGGGCCGATGCGCATGCCGAGCAGTCCAGCGCCCTGGCCGCCCTGGACGAGCTGCGCGAAGCGCTCGCCGCCATCGATCCCGACAGCCTCACACCCCGCGAAGCGCTCGACGCGCTGTACCGCCTCAAGGCCCATCTCCAATGAACCTCGACCACCCCCTGCCGCTGCTGGGCGGGCTCAGCCCCGACGATTTCATGCGCCGCCACTGGCAGCGCAAGCCGCTGCTGATCCGCCAGGCCATACCCGGTTTCCGGCCGCCGCTCACGCTGGCCGCCGTCAAGAAGCTGGCGCGCCGCGACGACGTGGAATCGCGCCTGATCTGGCGCGAGAACGGCGAATGGCGGATGGAGCACGGCCCCTTTGCCCGCCTGCCGCGCGACAACGAGGGCGACTGGACGCTGCTGGTGCAGGGTGTGGACCTGCACAGCGACGCCGCGGCCGAGCTGATGCAGCAGTTCCGCTTCATTCCCGACGCGCGGCTGGACGACGTGATGATCAGCATCGCCAGCCACGGCGGCGGCGTGGGGCCGCACTTCGACAGCTACGACGTGTTCCTGCTGCAGGCAGCCGGCGAGCGCGAGTGGCGCTACGGCCGGCAGAAAGACCTCGGCCTGCAGCCCGGCCTGCCGCTGAAGATCCTCAGCCGCTTCGAGCCGGAGCACACCGCCGTGCTCGCCCCGGGCGACATGCTGTACCTGCCGCCGCAGGCCGCGCACGACGGCGTGGCGGTGGGCGACGGCTGCATGACCATCTCCATCGGTTTTCGCGCGCCCTCGCAGGCGGATCTGGCCCGCGGGCTGCTCGAGGCCGCGGCCGACCAGGTCATGGCGCGGGTGGGCCTGCTGGGCGGCCCCTACGGCGATCCCCCGCTGCCCGGCCCGCGCCTGTCCGGGCTGTACCGGGATCCCGGGCAGCCGGCGGTGGACCACCCGGCGCAAGTGCCCGACGGGCTGATCGAGGCCACGCTGGCAACGGCGGACAAGCTGCGCTTCGACGAAGCCCTGGCCGCGCGCTTCCTGGGATGCTGGCTGACCGAGCCCGGCAACGCGGCGGTCTTCGACCCGCCTTCGGACCAGCCGCCCGATATCGAGGCGCAGTGGCCCGCGCAGGGACGCCTGCAGCTCGACCGCCGCAGCCGCATGCTCTACCGCGGCAAGCAGCTTTTCATCAACGGAGAAACCGCCGGGGCCGCCGCCGAACCGGCCCTGCGCAAGCTTGCCGACGCGCGCGCGCTGGACTGCGCCGACCCGCTGTGCGCGCGCCTGTCCGACAGCGCGCGCACGCAGCTTGCCGACTGGCTGGACGCGGGCTGGCTGCATTACCGGCCCGAGTAGTATCCGGACACGCGCGCGTATCCTATTCGCACAGAAGGCAATCAGGTCTATGCGCGCGGTCACATGAAGAAATACTTAACACGTAGCTGAAAGGATTGTTGCCGCTCTGATGCGACCTTTTTAACTTTCACACTGGCATCCCCGCCGGCTTCCTGTAGCCTGACTACTGGTTTCCCCTTAGTTGGTTTCCCCCTGGGGGTTTCACGAGTCGTCATCTAGAGGAGTCCCAAAAATGATGAGCAAAACCTTGGTCATTGCGTCGGTGCTGGCCGTTGCGCTGAGCGCCTGCAACAAGAAGGAAGACACGGCGGCCCCCGCCGGCAGCACTCCCGCCCCGGCGACCACCGCCCCCGCGCCGTCCTCGCCGGCCCCCGCTCCCGCTCCGGGCGGCGGTTCGACCACCCCTGGCGGCGCGACCACGCCTTCGTCCTGATCGGACCCCGGTTTTCACGTTTGGCGCCACGCGAACCCCCGCGTGCAAACGTGACGAAAATGGCCCTGGCACATCCGCCAGGGCCATTTTTTTCGCCGGTGGACCGTCCCAGCCCCAAGACAACTCGCCCCCTCGGGGCGCGGCGTGAGGGGCTTTTCTGCCCGAACACGGCCGCGCCCGGCTGAAACGCCTCCGCTTGCCTGCCGTCCGCCCACGAAAAAGCCGCCCGGCAAGGGCGGCTTGGCAGCGGCGCTTCGATGCGCGGCCGGCCCCGCACGGGGCCGGCCTTCGATCACATCTTGTCTTTCAGCACGCTGAGCAGGCGCTGGGCGGTGGCGCTGCCGTCGCGGCCGCCATTGGCGTCGAGCACCGTCACCTCGGTCTGGTCGCCCCGTGCGACCAGGTGGATGCGGTACTGCGCGGCCTGGGCTTTCTTGTCGCCGGAGAAGAGACGGCTGAAAAAGCCCGGCTCTTCCATCTTCTGGCCCGTATCGGTATCGACGTAGCGGACGAAGTAGTCGCCGGCGGAACGGTCGCGGTCGTCCACGGCGAAGCCGCCGCTGTCGAGCGCCACGCCGACACGGCGCCAGGCGCGGTCGTAGGTTTCGTTCACGACCAGCATGGCGCCCTGCGCGCGCACGTCTTCCTGGACGGCGGGCTTCTGCGGCGCGGCCTCGGCCTGCTGCACCAGCTTGCGGGCGCTGTCCACGTCCTTGCCCAGATAGACCATCATGCGGGCGAGCATGGCGGCGTTCAGGCCGGGGTCTTCCTTGCCGTTCTGCCACTGCACCTGCATGCCGTCGGCGCCGACGCGCTTCTCGAGCATCTGGCGGTGGCTGACGTAGATTTCGGTGTGACCGTTGACGCGTTCGATGCGGGTACGGAATTTCTCGCGCTCGCCGCTGTCCCAGGCCGTTTCCAGCACGGCGCCCAGGGCCTGGCGCAGCCAGCTTTCGGGGATCTTGGCGCGGTTTTCCGCCCAGTCGGTCTCGATGAGGCCGGCGGTCGGGTTGTTGGTCTGGATGGTGAAACCGCTTTCGGTCCAGAAGTCCACGATGCGCGGGAACACGTCCTCGGGCGCGCGGTCCACGACCAGCCAGCGCAGGTCGCCGTCGCGCTCGACATGCATGTCGGTGCGCGAGGGCAGCACGTTGGTGTTCTTGGGCTCGCTGGCGACCTGCTGGCCCTGCTGCTGGAACTGCGAATAGGTGGTGGAGCCGGACGCCGGCGCGCGGTAGCGCGGATCGTTGGCGGCCTGGGTCAGGTCGGGAGGAATGCTCAGCGGTTCTCCGCGTTGATTGACGGCGCTCTTGTAATCGATGGATTCCTCATTGCCCAGCAGCTGGTTGACCTCGCTGCAGCCGGCCAACAGCGTCAGGGCCATCAATGCCGACAGGCCGGCATGACGTTTCTTCATACGTATCCTCATGGTGTTTAGAGCAGACCGACTTCCTGGAGCGCGCCGCGCACGGTGTCGTGGTGCTGCGCCCCCAGTTCGACCAGCGGGAGCCGGTAACCCAGCGCGCTGCGGCCCATCTGGGCCAGCGCCCACTTGACGGGGATGGGATTGGCCTCGACGAACAAGGCTTTGTTGAGACGCGCGAGACGGCGATTAAGTTCACGCACCTTGGGCACGTCGCCCGCCAAGGCCGCGGCGCACAGGTCGCGCATGAGGCGCGGCGCCACGTTGGCGGTGACCGAGATGTTGCCGCGCGCGCCCAGCAGGATCAGGGCGGCCGCCGTGGGGTCGTCGCCGCTGAACACCTGGAACGAGGCGGGCGCCTCGCGCAGCAGCAGGCCGCCGCGGGCGATGTCGCCCGTGGCGTCCTTGATGCCGATGATGCCCGGCACCTGCGCCAGCCGCAGCACGGTTTCGTTGCTCATGTCGGCCACGGTGCGGCCGGGCACGTTGTACAGGATGGTGGGCAGGTCGACGGCCTCGGCGATGGCGCGGAAATGCCGGTACAGGCCTTCCTGGGAAGGCTTGTTGTAGTACGGCACCACCGACAGGCCGGCCTGCGCGCCCACCGACTTGGCGTGGTTGGCGAGGTGGATGGCTTCGTCGGTGGAGTTGGCCCCCACGCCGGCGATCACGGGGATGCGGCCGGCGGCATGCTCCACGGCCACGCGGATCAGCTCGGCGTGCTCTTCCATGGACACCGTGGGCGACTCCCCGGTGGTGCCCACCACCACGAGCGCATCGGTGCCTTCCTGGACGTGCCAGTCGATGAGCGACCGGTAGGCGGCGTAATCGAGGCTGCCATCGGGTTGCATGGGCGTGACGAGGGCCACCATGCTGCCCTGGAAATTAACGCCTGCGGCGGGTGCAGGGGATGCCATAAGGTAGGGCTCCAACGCCCCTCGGCGGGATTGCCACGGGGCCAGAATCTGTCAAACGGATGAGTTTAACGGAAAACGGCCTGCCTCTACAGAAACCACTGAACGATAGTCGTTCCCAATGCCAGCACCGGCTGCATCAGCAGCCAGAGCACGTCCGTCACCAGCAGCACGATGACGATCACCAGGCCATACGGCTCTATTTTCGAGTACTGCCAGGCCAGCCGGTTGGGCAGCAGGCTGAAGAGCACCCGCCCGCCATCCAGCGGCAGGATGGGCAGCAGGTTCAGGGCCATGAGCACCAGGTTCACGTTCACGCCCGCCACCGCCATCTCGAACCAGAAGCTTTCCTGCAGTCCCGACTCGAAGAAAAGGCGCAGCGAGAACGCCCACAGGACGGCCATGAACAGATTGGCGGCCGGCCCGGCCAGCGCCACCCACAGCATGTCCTGCTTGGGCCGGCGCAGGCGGCCGAAGTCCACCGGCACCGGCTTGGCCCAGCCGAACAGCATGCCCGGACTGCCCAGCAGCTTGGACGCCAGCAGGATGGCCACGGGCACCAGCAGCGTGCCGATCGGATCGATGTGCTTGGCCGGGTTCAGCGTAATGCGCCCGGCCTGCGCCGCGGTGGGATCGCCGAACATGCGCGCCACGTAGCCATGCGCGGCCTCGTGCAGGGTGATGGCGAAAATCACCGGGATCGCGTAGACGGCGATGGTTTGGATGATGTCGTTCATGGCGAACCGGATTGTAGAGGAGCGCCGCGGCGCGACGCCCTGCTGCGCACGGACGGGGCCCGACGCGTCAAGCGAGGCCCAGCGTGGCGGGATCGCCCCGCCCCACGCGCACGATGACCGGGTCTTCGGCCGTGAGGTCGATGACGGTGGTGGGAGACTGCGGGCAGGCGCCCGCGTCGATGATGGCGGCGAGATCGTGATCGTAACGCTCGCGGATGACCTCGGCGTCGTTCAGCGCCTCGGTTTCGTCCTTCGGGATGAGCGTGGTGGAAAGCAGCGGCTCGCCCACCTGCTCGAGCAGCCCCTGGATGACGGGGTGGTCGGGCACGCGGATGCCGATGGTCTTGCGCGACGGGTGCGAGACGCGCCGCGGCACTTCCTTGGTGGCTTCGAGAATGAAGGTCCACGGCCCGGGCGTGGCGGCCTTGAGCAGCCGGTACTGGCGGTTGTCCACCCGCGCGAAGTGTCCGATCTCGGCGAGGTCGCGGCACAGCAGGGTGAGATGGTGGCGCTCGTCCAGGCCGCGCAGCCGGCGCAGCCCGTCGGCCGCGGCCTTGTCGTCGAGCCTGGCCACCACCGCGTAGCTGGAGTCGGTGGGCACGGCCACCAGGCCGCCGTCGCTCAGCCAGTGCGCCGCCTGCTTGAGCAGGCGCGCTTGCGGATTCGCGGGATGGATGGAGAAATAGAGTGCCATGGGTTTATCCTAACATTCTTGATGGCCGCCGCGTCCGGCGGCCGCGCGGCACGGGCCCTGCGCCGTGCCCCCAGGAGAACAGACATGCGCCTCGATGATTCGCGCGAAAGCGAGAACGTAGAAGACCGCCGCGCGAGCGGCCCGCGCTTTGGCGGCCGCGGCACCATCGGCATCGGCACCATCGTGCTGGCCCTGGTGGCCATGTACTTCGGCGTGGATCCCCGCGTCGTGCTGCAGATGGCGGAAGGCCCGCCCGTCAGCGAAGAGCAGGCGCCGGCCACGCGGCCGCCCGCCGACGACCCGCAGGCGCGCTTCGTCGCGAAGGTGCTGGGCGAAACCGAAGATACCTGGGGCGCCGTCTTCCAGCAGGATCTTAACCGCCGGTACGTGCCGCCCAAGCTGGTGCTGTTCCGCGGCGCCACGCCCACGGCCTGCGGCACGGGCCAGACCGCCATGGGGCCGTTCTATTGCCCCGGCGACAGCAAGGTGTACATCGACCTGGCCTTCTTCGACGAACTGCGGAGCCGCTTCAAGGCGCCCGGCGATTTCGCCCAGGCCTACGTCATCGCGCACGAGGTGGGCCACCACGTGCAGCACCTGCTGGGCATCTCGGACCAGGTCGACAACCTGCGCCGCCGCAATCCGTCGCAGGCCAACGCCCTGTCGGTGCGGCTGGAGCTGCAGGCCGACTGTTTCGCGGGGCTGTGGGCGCAGCGCGCCAACTCGGCGCGCAACATCCTCGAAAGCGGCGACGTCGAGGAAGCGCTGAACGCGGCCACCGCCATCGGCGACGACCGCCTGCAAAAGCAGACGCAGGGCTACGTGGTGCCCGACACGTTCACCCATGGCTCCTCGGCGCAGCGCGTGCGCTGGTTCGAACGCGGCTTCAAGAGCGGCGACATCCGCCAGTGCGACACTTTCGCGGCCAGCTCGCTGTAGCGTCCGCCGCGCAGGCGCCGCGCCGGGCTGTACATGCATACAGCCCGGCCGGGCCCGGGCCGCGCATCTTGTAAGATTACGCCCCCTCGCCGCCGCGCGCGCCTTCAAGGCGCGCGCGGCGGCGTGCGCATTCCCAGATCCAGATCCTTTTCATGGCCAATAAGTTCGAACCCTTAATCACCGTCGACGAGGTGCGGGAGATTCTTGCCGAACCGAAGGAGACCGCGCGCCCGGTTTCCTGGACGCCCCGGCCCGCCGCCGGCAATGCGCAATGGATGGAGTTCTGTAGCCCATGCAGGATCAAGGGCGAAGTGCGCGACGACGTCCTCTTCCGCGCCACGTACCGCGCCGCCCGCACCGACGTCTACGGCCAGGCCACGATCTTCCTGTCGGAGGCGTTCAGCGCCAGCCTGTTCGTCGGGCCGCACCGGGTCTACGGCGTGGATACCGACGACGCCTTCCACACCAGCCTGGCGGGCTCGGGGCGGCCCCATTACCGCAAGCCGCTGGCCGACCGCAGCCACGAACATCTCTGGACCGACGAAGGCGAAGGCTATGCCGAGCCCGTCACGCCCGCGCTGCAGACCATCGGCGCCCTGATGGACTATTTCCTGCCCCGCGCCAACCTGGCGCTGGTCGGCGGCTTCGCGCACCCGCTCAAGGGGCGCCAAATCGAACTGATCCTATGAGCACTTTCCTGGAAGCGGCCGGTTGGACCGTGCTGCCCGCCGGCGAACGCGCCGTGCGCGCCATCGCGCCCACCACGCTGGGCCTGGACGGCCAGCATGCCGCGTTCTTCATCGCATACCCCGACGACGCCACGTTCCACCTGACCGACGCCGGCGAAAGCGCCATGCACGCGGCGGCGTTCGGCATCGATCTGGGCCCCAAGCGCATCGACATCCTGAACGAGACGCCGGGCGTGAGCCTGGCGCATTTCGACAAGTCGGGCGCCATCGTCGCTGCCGGGCCGCGCGAGCAGCTGCAGGACGCCGTGTGGGACGCCATGAAGCTGGCCATGGCGCTGTCTTTCCAATGCGCCAAGTGGATGCCCCGGTTCAGCCAGCTGCGTTTCCGGGCACGCGTGGGGCGCGCGCTGGCGGAGGGCGTGGGCGCCAACCGCATGGTCAAGGGCGCGCGCGCCAAGGGCAGCAGCGGGCATACCGCCGATTTCGCGTTCGCGGTGCGCGCGGCCGGAAGCACGGCGCTCACCTACATCGAGCCCATCGCGCTGAAGGCCGGCAAGAAGATGGACTGGACCCACGTCTACCAGACACACGGCAAAATGTCGGACGTAAAGATGGCCGACGCGCGCAATTCGCGCATGGTCATCCTGGAAGACGGCGCGCCGGCCGAGGAATTCAGGAAGGCGGTCGCCATCCTGGAGCAATCGGCCACGGTGCAGACGTTGGGCAAGACCCGCGACTGGGCCGAGGTCTTCTCGCAATAGCGGGCGGCGGCGCTAGGAGGCCGGGCCGGTCAGGCCGTCCACGATCTCGCGGCCATGCACGATGGCCGCATGCACCGCTTCGCGCGGGCTGTAGACGAAACCGCCTTCGGCGAACTTGGGCACGGCGTATTCTTCGCCCTCTTCCTGCGCGGCCGCCTGGGCCACGGTAATGGACGCAACGAAGGTGGGACCGCTGGGCGGCGCTTCGAGCCCGTCGGCAGCGCCGCGGAAAACCCTGGCCGTGAGACGGTATCCCTTATAGATCAGGTTGTTCTGGAGCACGTTCGGAATCCTCAAAGTCCGGATGAGCATACCCCGGGTTTCATGACAGTCCAGATATGTTTTGTAACCCCGGCACAGAATGGAAATATTGTGTCAGTCCGAGCGAAACGTCCCTGTTTGTACTGAAACGGGGACGCCCATGCCGGGCCCGCGCCGATCGCAAGGCATGAAGCGGCTTGCGGCGCGATGCCGGCCCCTGCGGGAATCAGGCTCGCGGCCGGAATTCGGGGATTTCCCGGATCAGTGTTGCGCGGGCGCAAATCCGGCCCGCGCCATGCCGGTGGCGGCCATGTAGCCGGACAGTGTCCAGCCCCTGCCGAGAAGCACCATGCGGGTGTGCAGGTCGGCCCGCTGCGCGGGCGTGATCTCCGGCCCCAGATACGTCAGCCGCTTGCGCCGCACTTCCACATAGCCCAGCTCGTAATGGCGGGCCAGCCCCATCCACAGCCTGTGCGCCCCTTCGGACTGGCGCGCGCCGCTCAGGAGGCACAGGCCCGCGTCCAGCCCCCAGCGGTACACCGCCGTCGCCAGACCCATGCCCTGGTAAGGCGCGGCGTATTTGGAATGGGGCGCGCGCACGTAGGGATCGGCGCGGCGCCCCACTTCCACCAGGCGGTTGAAAACGGTGTAGCCGGCCAGCCGCCCCCGCGCCGCATCCACCACGTACACGTAGTATTCGCCATCGGCCTCGCGATAACGCAGCACCAGTCCGGGCACGCCGGTGCCCACTTCCGGCAATCCGTACAGCCGGTCTCCACGGCGCTTCATGCGCGCATGGATCGCCTCCAGCTCTTTTTCAACTTCCCGCGGGGAATGGTTAACGTCGATGCGCAGCTCCATCGCCATCCGGATGGCGTGAAGGAACGCGCCCAGCGCCATCGTCGGCACGGCCACCTCCTGTTCAAGCGTCGTCAGCGGTTATCGCGAAACCGGTTTCGCGAATGGGAAAAGGGCCGCATTCGCGGCCGGAATGGCAAGACCGGCTCCCGGACGAGGGCCGGCGGGATGGGGATCAGGGCGCGGCGCGCCCATCGGGGCTGCCGGCGAAGGCGGCCTCCCCTGCCCCGGCAAGGCGCGGCGTGGCCGCGCCGCGCGGGCGCGCGCATCCGCCGATGGCGGCCGCCATCGCGAATCCGTTGAAGCCGGCAAGGAGTGATTCCATGAGCCTGCGCGCCCGCGTGTCGTCTGGTGTGGTTGTGACGCGCCGGCGGCGTGCGCCGGCGCGTCCTCGGAAAAGCCGAGGCCGCAAGCATAGCCCGCGCGGGCGTTTCCGTCAGCCCCGGGGCGGGCCGCGGTCAGTCCAGGCCGCCGCGCCGCGCCACCAGCGCGGCCATGGCGGGATCGCCGCTTTCCCGCAGCCCTTGCGCCACGCCGCGGCGGTCGGCCGCGGAGCGGTTCTGGCTGACCTTCCACTTGCCTTCGATGCGTTCGATGGGAATCTCCACGCCCACGATGGCGCGCATCATGGCGCCGAGGAAATCGGCCGGCGCCTCGTCCACGCGCCAGGGCTGGGCGCGGGCGCGCTCCTGGCTTTCCGTCAGCGCCTCCAGATGCGGGCGCAACCACGCCGGATCGTCATGCAGCCGGGCGCGTCCCCAGGCATGCACGGCGACGAAATTCCAGGTGGGCACCACCTTGTGCGTTTCGGCCTTGGACGCGTACCAGGACGGCGTCACGTAGCTTTGCGGGCCATGGAACACCAGCAGGCATTCGGCGCCCGCGGCCAGTTCGGCCACCTGCGGATTGGCGCGCGCCATGTGCATGCAGAGCACGCCCTGCCCGCCGTCGGCGCGCAGCAGACAGGGAATGTGGTTGGCCATCAGACCGCCCGCGGCGGCGGTCGTCAGAACGGCAAGCGGATGTGCGCGGATGAACTCGTGCTGGACTTCCAGCGCGTCTTCGCGGAATGCGGACGGCAGATACATGGCGGCGAATCACCTGAATGGAAAGCCCCACCATAGCGCCATCGTGGCCCGATCAGAAGAGCCATGCCGCATACGTTTCATGGAGCCAGCAATCTTGCGAAGCCGGCCGCGCCGCGCCCGGAGCGGTCGGGCGGCCGGCGCCCGGGGCCGGCGCATCCATCCGTTCGCGCGCATCGCGGAACATTCCTGCGCAAGCGTCCTATATCGCTCTCATAAACCTTGTGATCATTTACGCCAACCCTTACTTACTTTCGATGGTCGACGGGTGTTACTGTTCCGCCTAAGCAAGGAGTACATGCAATGGATCAGAAAACCAAGCCGTGGGCGTTTCCCAAAGCCCATCCCGAGAACACGCCCCGCGGCGAGCGCAATCGGCAGGAGTTCGACGCGCCGGCCACGGGCGCGCCGGCCACGGGCGCGCCGGCCGATGCGCCGGCCGCCGATGTCGCTGCCTCCCCCGCCGCCGATGCGCCGGCCGCCGGAACGCCGGCCGCCGGAACGCCGGCCGCCGGAGCGCCGGCCGCAAAATCCCGCGCGCGCAAGGCTGGGGCGAAGGCCGCTCCCCGCAGTCGGGCGCACGCCTCATGATGCAAGACTGGGCCGCCCTCCCGGCACGCGGCTGACCAAACCACACAAGGCCCGCCCGGCGTGCGTCTTGCGACGCGGCACACGGCGGCACAGTGCCCCGCGCCCGGCACGCGCCTGATTCGATCCCCGCTCCCGCCCCCTGTGCGCCTCGCGCCCGCCGCCCGGCCGCGCGCCCGCGCCCTGCCCTCTTGCATCCGGCCGGATCCGCCACAAATCCCCCTGCGCGGCGGGCGTGTCCGGCGCGCGGCGCGGCACCCGGCGCCCATGTCTGGCGGCAGATTCGCCTCATACGGCACAAAACATGTAAAAAAACGTGATTACCCATTTTTTTGGAATAATGCTTCCAAGAAAACCGGGTTTATCCTAGGTCTGTGCTGGCGCACAATTCAGTCATCGGGAAACAAACAGCGAGCCAATCTGAAACACATCCGGTTCGCGCCCAGATTCAGACAACAGAGGAAATCATCATGAAAACCCTAGCCAGCGCCGCCCTGATCTCTCTTGCCGCCCTTAGCGCCAGCGCCTACGCCTCGTCCAACGTCGAGCCGAACAACATCCCCTTCCAGGGTGTGTACGGCCAGGTCGAACCCGGCACCCCCAGCCGCGCCCAGGTCGTCCAGGAACTCCAGCAAGCCAAGGCCAACGGCCAATACACCTTCGGCGAACTCGACTACCCGCCCGCCCAGGCCCAGGCCACCTCGCTCACCCGCGAGCAAGTGAAGGCCGAACTGGCCAAGGCCAAGGCCAACGGCGAGTACACCTTCGGCGAACTGGACTACCCGCCCCACAACTGAGCGGCGGCCGGAACCGGTTGCAGCAAGCCGCGGCCGCAGTGCCCGCGGTTGATGTTGCAGTCCCCGTAGTGGCAGTCCTTGCAGTTGATGTCGCAGTACCGCAGTACGCAAAACGCCGGCTCGCGCCGGCGTTTTGTTTTCCCCGTCCACGCCGGAATCAATGGCGGATCTCGGCCAGGAATTTCTGCGCCCGCGTGCTCGACGCCCGGGTGAAGAATGTCTCCGGCGGCGCGGTTTCCACGATGCGGCCCCCGTCCATGAACCACACGGTGTCGGCCACTTCGCGCGCGAAACCCATCTCGTGCGTCACGCACACCATGGTCATGCCTTCGCGCGCCAGCGCCTTCATCACCTGCAGCACCTCGCCCACCATTTCCGGGTCGAGCGCGCTGGTCGGCTCGTCGAACAGCATGACGGGCGGCCGCAAGGCCAGGGCCCGCGCAATGGCCACGCGCTGTTGCTGGCCGCCGGAGAGCTGCGCGGGATAGGCGCCGGCCTTGTGCGCCAGGCCCACGCGGTCCAGCAGCGCCATGGCCCGCTCGCGCGCCTCGGCGCGGTTCGCGCGCTTGAGCGAGAGCGGCGCCAGGGTCAGGTTCTCCAGCACCGAGAGATGGGGAAACAGGTTGAACTGCTGGAACACGAAGCCGATGCGGCTGCGCAGCGCATCCACGTGCACGCCCGGTCCGTAGATGTTCTTGCCGTCCACCTCGATCGTGCCCTTCTGGATGGGCTCGAGCCGGTTAATGGTGCGGATCAGGGTGGACTTGCCCGAGCCCGAAGGCCCGCAGACCACCACCACCTCGCCCTGGCGCACCTGTGCATCGATGTCGGCCAGCGCGTGATAGTCGCCGTACCACTTGTTCACTTGCGAAAAACGGATCATGCCGGCACCGCCACGGTCAGGGCCTTGCCCGCGCGCCGCCGGCCGATGCGCCGTTCGGTCAGGCGCACCAGCGAGCTGAGGCCGAAGTTCAGGATGAAATACGTCAGCGCGAGCAGGCCGAACACCTCGAAAGGCCGGGTCAGCAACACGCTGTTGATCTGGTTGGCCGCGTAGGTGAGCTCCTGCACGCTGATGACGTAGGCCAGCGAGGTTTCCTTCACCGTGGAGACGAACTGGCTGAGCATGCTGGGCAGCATGTTGTAGAGCGCCTGCGGCAGGATCACCTTGCGCATGGTCTGCAGGTACGACAGGCCCAGCGCGCGGCCGGCCTCCTGCTGGCCCGGCGGCAGCGCCTGGATGCCGGCGCGGATGATTTCGGCCAGGTAGGCGCTTTCGTAGCAGACCAGGGCCACCACCATGGTGGTGGTTCCGGCCACGGGCCGTCCGATCAGGACGGGCACGAAAAAATACGCCCAGAAAATGAACATCAGCAGCGGCAGCCCGCGCACCAGGTACACGATGGCGCTGGCCGGCCAGTAGAACACCCGCCAGGCGCTGATGCGGCCCAGCGCCAGCAGCACGCCGCAGGGCAGCGCCAGCGCCAGGCTGACGGCCGCCAGGCCCAGCGTGGCGGCCAGTCCGCCGATGGGCCCGTTGGGGTACTGCCCGATCAGGAGCAGCAGCCAGTTGTCTTTGAGTATGTCCCACATGTCAGCGCGCTCCCAGGCGGTACCGCCGCTGCAGTACGGCGCCGCCGTACATGAGCAGGAACGACAGCAGCAGATAGATGACGGTCACGACGGCGTAGGCCTCGAAGGTGCGGAACGTGGTGTTCTCGATTTCGCGCCCCGCCGCCGTCAGCTCGGTAACGCCGATGGCCATCGCCAGGCTGGTGTTCTTCACCAGCAGGAGCGTCTGGTTCAGCAGGGGCGGCACCGCAATGCGGAAAGCCTGCGGCAGGATCACCTTGCGCATGGTCTGCAGGTACGACAGGCCCAGCGCGCGCGCCGCCTCCACCTGCCCGGGCGGAATGCCCCGCACGGCGCTGCGCAGGTCTTCGCAGATATAGGCGGACATCACCAGGCCGATAGCGATGCAGGAGAGGATGAACTCGCTGCCATGGCTGTTGAGCCAGTCGGTCACGGGCAGCGGCAGCAGCGCCGGCACGCCGAAATACCAGAACAGGATGTGCACCAGCATGGGCACGTTGCGGTGAAACGCCACGTACAGCGCGATCGCCGCGTTGGCCGTGCGCGAGCCCGTCAGGTGTATCACCGCCAGCAGGCTGCCCAGCGCGAACGCCAGAATCCAGGCCAGCGCCGCCAGCGCCAGGGTGGTCAGCAGCCCCCTGAGCAGCCAGTCGGCGTATTCGCCCTGGAAAATGGCGCCGAAATCAAAGACGTAATGCATGCGTACAAGACTCCGGCGCGCGGGCCATCAGCCCTTGATTTCCTCGATGCGGAAGTCGCGCTTCATGCCGAATTGCGTGCCCGCGCCGAACCACTTGTCGAAGACCTTGCCGGCCTGGCCCGAGGCTTCCATGCCGTCGAGCACCTTGTTCACCTGGTCCAGCATGGCCTGGTCGCCCTTGCGCACGCCGATGCCCCACGGCTCGACGAACAGCGCCGGCTCCAGGATCTTCACCGGCACGGCGCTGCCCGCGGCCTGCTGCTTGAGCTTCACCAGCATGAGCTCCGACGCGACGAAGCCGCTCACCTTGCGCTGCTGCAGGGCCAGGAAAGCGCCGCTGGGATCCTTGAACGTCACCGGCTCCACGTTGGGAATGTGCTTGCGCGCGCCCTGCTCGGACGAGGAACCCCGCACCGCGCTCACGCGCTTGCCCGCGAGATCGGCCGGCGACTTCAGATCCTTGTCCGCTTCGCGCGCCAGCACCTTCTGCAGGCTCACGAAGTGCTGGTGCGAGTAGTCGATCTGCCTGGCCCGTTCCGGACTCCATCCCAGGTTCGCGGCCACCACGTCGACACGGCCCGCGATCAGTTCGGGAATGCGGGCCTCCACCGCGATCAGCTTCAGTTCCAGCGGCACGCCCAGGCTGTCGGCGATGGCCTGGCACATGTCCACTTCGTAGCCGACGACGGCGCGGGTCTTGGGATCCTGGAAGCTGAACGGTTCGGCCGTGCCCATGGTGCCGCAAATGAACTTGCCGCGCGCCTTGATGTCGTCGAGCGTGCCGGCATGGACGGACGGGAGGGCGGCGGCCAGGCACAATGCCGCGGCGGCGGTGGACAGCAGTTTCTTCATGGTCATTCCCCTGTGCTTGATTGATATCGAATAATGGACGGCATGGACACGACGCGCGCCGGTTCAGCGCGCGCGCCGCGGACAACTCAATGCAGGCGCCGGCACGCCTGCGCGATGCGGCGGCAGCCCTCCTCGATCTGGGCCGCCGAGGTGGCGAAGCTGAGCCGCAGATACGGCGACAGGCCGTACGCCGCGCCGTCCAGCACGGCCACGCCCGCCTCGTCCAGCAGATACATGACGACGTCCAGGTCGCTTTCCAGCGTCTTGCCCTGCGGCGTGCGCTTGCCGATCAGCCCCGCCGCCGACGGGTAGACATAGAACGCGCCCTGCGGCCGCGGGCAGCGGATGCCCGGCGCCGCGTTCAGCATGTCCACGATGAGGTCGCGCCGCTCGCGGTACAGCGCGGCGGCCTCGCGCACGCAGGACTGGTCCGCGCTGAGCGCCACGCGCGCGGCTTCCTGACTCACCGCGCTCACGCAGCTCGTGCTCTGCGAAATAAGCGTGGACATGGCCTTGACCAGCGCGGCCGGGCCGCCCGCGTAGCCGAGCCGCCAGCCCGTCATGGCATAAGCCTTGGACACCCCGTTGACGGTGAGCGTGCGGCCGGCCAGCGCCGGCGCCACGGCTGCCGGCGACGCATGCCGCGTCTCGCCGTAGGCCAGGTGCTCGTAGATTTCGTCGGTCAGCACCCACACCTGCGGATGCCGCGCCAGCACTTCGGCCAGCGCGCGCAGCTCCGCCTCGCTGTACATGGCGCCGGTGGGATTGGACGGCGTGTTGAGGATCAGCCACTTGGTGCGGGCCGTGATGACGCGCTCCAGCGCCTGTGGCGTCAGCTTGAACCCGTCCGCCTCCGCGCACGATGCCACCACCGGCACTCCGTCGTTGACCCGCACCATGTCGGGATACGAAACCCAGTACGGCGCCGGCACGATGACCTCGTCGCCGGCCTGCACCGTGGCCGCCAGCGCCGTGAAGATGAGCTGCTTCGCGCCCACGCCCGCGATGAGCTGGTCCAGGCCGTACTCCAGCCCGTTTTCGTTGCGGAACTTGGCCTGCACCGCTTGCAGCAGCCCGCGCGTGCCCGCGGCGGCCGTATAGCGGATGCCGCCGCGCAGCGCCGCGATGCCCGCCTCGACGATGTGGGCGGGCGTGGCAAGATCCGGTTCGCCCACCGTGAAGTCGACGATGTCGCGGCCCGCGGCGCGCAACTGGTCCACGCGCAGCCTGGCCGCCATGCTGGGCGAGGGCTTGATGGCGCGGGCCCGCTCGGCCAGGGGCGTCTGTACGGCGCTCATTTCACCCCCTTGGCCGCGAACGCGGCCTGCATCCAGCTCTGCTCGCGCGCCCCGGTGGCGATCTCCGCCATGATGCGGGCTTCCTTGTCGGCATGCGCCCGGGCCGCGGCGATGAGCGCCTCGGCCATCTCCGGCGCGAAACTCACCAGGCCGTCCTCGTCGCCCACGATCAGGTCGCCCGGCTGGATCACCTGCCCGCCGATGCTGACGGGCACGTTCACCTCGCCGGGGCCGTCCTTGTAGGGGCCGCGGTGGATGTGGCCGCGCGCGTAGCAGGGAAAGTCGTCGTTCTCGAACGCCGCCACGTCGCGGATGGCGCCATCGACCACTACGCCGGCGCAGCCGTGCTGCTGCAGGTATTTCTTCATGATCTCGCCCAGCACCGCATTGCTCAGGTCGCCGCCCGCGTCGATGACGAGCACATGGCCGGGGCGCACCGCCAGCATGGCCTTGTAGATCATCAGGTTGTCGCCGGGGCGCGTGCGCACTGTGAGCGCCGTGCCCGCCAGCTTGCCGCGCCGGTTATAGCGGCGCAGGCCGCTGATGCCTTCGCGGCGGGCCAGGTTGTCGCTCAGGTGGGGGGTGACGATGCCGGCCAGCGCCTGGAGAATGGCGGCGTCGGCGACGGGAGGAGCCGGCAAGACGCGATTGCCGGGTAGCGGATTGCTCATGAAGATGGTCTCGGTCCTGGAGTGAATCTCTGCACGTGTGCGCCGGGCTCGCGCCCCGCGGCAGACCGCATATTGCGAGCTTTTCCGCCGCCGAAAAAGCGATTAAATTTCCACGAACTTCATATAAAAAAGGAATATAAGGGTTAGCCCTTACGGAATTTAAGGAATAACCCGGCGGACGCCATGCTCACGTTCAAGCAGATCGAAGCCCTGTACTGGACCGTACGCCTGGGCACGTTTTCCGCGTCGGCCCGGAAGCTGCACACCACGCAGTCCGCCATCACCAAGCGCATCCAGGAGCTGGAAGCCGACTTCAACGTCGCCCTGTTCGACCGCTCCGGCCACCGCGCCGAACTCACCGCGCGCGGCCGCGAGGTGTATGCGCTGGCCGAGGAAATGCTCGCGCACCGCGACCGCCTGCTGGTGCGCCTGAAAGGCCAGCACACGCAGACGGGCACGGTGCGCTTCGGCATCACGGAAATCACCGCCATGACCTGGCTGCCCGCCTTCATCCGGCAGGTGCGCGCCCACTACCCGCGCGTGACGCTGGAACCGCACATCGACCTGGGCGGCGATCTCAAGCGCCTGCTGCTCGCGGGCCAGCTCGACATGGCTTTCGTGCATAGCGAGTTCAGCGAGCCCGACCTGCACGTCACGCCCCTGCAGCGCCTCGAATTCGCCTGGATGGGCACGCCCGACTTGATCGACGCGAGCCGCATCTACACGCCGCGCGACATCGCCGCCATGCCGCTGGTGCGGCAGAGCCGCGAGTCCGGCCTGAACCTGATCTACGACGGCTGGCTCAAGCCGCACGTGGCCAGCCGCAACATATTCACCATCAACAGCCTGATTGCCATGGCCGGCCTCACCGCCGCCGGCTTCGGCATCAGCTGCCTGCCGCGCGACTACTTCTCCGACATGCTGGGCAACCGCCAGCTCGTCGTGGCCCGCACCAGCACCGCGCCGCCCCAATCCACCTACTGCGCCATGTTCCGCCGCGACGCCGACGCCGGCTTCTACCAGACACTGGCCGAGATCGCGCAGCAATGCTGCGACTTCTCGCGCCGGCAATAGGAACGGGCCTCGTAGAAACTGGCGATGCGCATGCCGAGAGGAATGGGTGGAGCGTCCGTCAGGCAAAGCCTTGCGGCCGCGCGCAAGGGCGTGCCGGCGCTGGCCGTCACGATGACGGCATGCGTTGCCGCGACGCGGCGCGGTCAAGCTGCAGAACCGGGGCGCCCCGCCCTCACCCCGCCCGCATCTCCAGCGGCGTGCGCTCCAGGAACCGCTCGAAGGCGGCCAGGAACGCCTGTTCGGCGGCGGTGAGCCGGCGCTGCCGGTGCCAGGCCAGGAACACGTCGATCTCGGCCACGGTGTGGGCCGGCAGCAGCCGGCGCACGTCGCCGGCCAGCATGTCGTCGCGGATGAGATGCTCGGGCAGGCAGCTCAGGCCCAGGCCGGCGATGACCATGCGCCGGATCTCTTCCACGTAGGGCGAGGTGCCCACGATGCGGCCGGTGAAGCCCTGCTGGTCGCGGAAGATGGTGAGCGGCGACAGCGTGTCGCCCAACTGGTCGCTGGCGAAGCAGACGAAATTCTGGTCCAGCAGGTCTTCGGCCTGCACCTGGCGGCGCGTGTAGAGCGGGTGATGGCGCCCGCACACCAGCACGTAGCGGTGGCGCAGGAAAAGGCGCCGCTCCAGGCTGTCGATGGCCTTGCGGCACAGGCACAGGCCCAGCGCCGGCACGCGCTTGCCGAGGGCGTCCAGGATGGCGGCGCTCTGCATCACGTCGATGTAGAACTCCACCTTGGGATAGCGGCGGTGGAACTGCGACAGGAAATCGTCGTAGGCCGCGCTCTGGATCTTGCTCATCACGAGCAGGCGCAGCGTGCCGGCGACTTCGTCTTCCTCGCGCGCGGCGGCCTCGTCGATGCGCGCCACCATGCCGTACATCTCGCGCGCCAGGCGATAGATTTCCTCGCCCAGCCCGGTAAGGCGGAATTCGCCGCTGCGCCGGTGCAGCAGCACGCCGCCCACCGCCTCTTCCAGGCGCTTGAGCGCCTGGCTGACGGCCGGCTGGCTGAGGTGCAGCGCTTCGGCCGCGCGGCTCACGCCGCGCTCCTGGACGACGAACATGAAGGTGCGCAGCAGGTTCCAGTCCAGGCGCTCGGGCGCGAGCGGAGGATGCGGCTTCTTGAGGGCGGGCGGGTTCGGCATAGCGAGGGAAACGGAAACGGCGGCCTCGGCTGCCGGAACAGGGAAACGGCCCCGACCGCGCGCGCCGCCGGCCGGCCCCGCGCGGGGCCGGCTCCCGCCAGGAAACGTTCCGGGCCGGAATCAGGCCGTGGCGCGGGCCAGCCCCGTGAAGAAGCGCTCGGCGTTGTCTTCGAGACCTTCGATATAGTAGCCGCCTTCCTGCACGATCAAGGTCGGCAGCCCGAGGCCGCCTACCGCCTGGCCCAGACGCTCGAACCCCTGCGAGCTGACCGCCACCATGGCCTGCGGATCCTTCTCGAACACGTCGAAGCCCAGCGACAACACGAGCGCGTCGGGCTGGAACAGGGCGATGGCCCGGCGCGCCTGGTCCAGGCGCTCGAAGAACACCGACTCCGGCGATCCGTGCGGCATGGGCAGGTTCACGTTGAAACCGTAGCCCTCGCCCGCGCCGCGCTCGTCCTCGAAGCCCGCCACCACGGGATAGAAGTTCTCCGGGTCGCCGTGGATGGAAACGTAGAGCACGTCGCTGCGCTCGTAGAAGATTTCCTGGATGCCCTGCCCGTGGTGCATGTCGGTGTCCAGGATGGCGACGCGCGGATACTTGCGCGTCAGCATCTGCGCCGCGATGGCGGCGTTGTTGAGATAGCAGAAGCCGCCGGCCGCATCGCGCCGCGCGTGGTGGCCCGGCGGCCGGCACAGCGCGTAAGCCTGGCGGTCGCCGTCGAGCAGGGCCTGCGCGCCGCCGATGGCGCACTGGGCCGCCCAGTAGGCCGATTGCCAGGTATGCGGCCCCACCGGGCAGCTACCGTCGGCCAGGTAGCGCGCAGCCTGGGCCAGCACGCCGCGCAGCGCGTTGGGCTCGCGCACGAAGATGTTGGAGACGACTTCGTCGCCCCAATCGTCGGGCAGTTGCTTCCAGCGCGCGTGCGCTTCCTGCAGGAAGCGCAGATAGTCCAGCGAGTGCACCGCGCTGACGGGCGCGGCGCCCGCGTCGGCCGGCTCGACGAGATCGAAGCCCAGTTTGCGCACGCCCTCCACCAGCGCGTCCAGCCGGGACGGCACTTCCTGGGGCTTGCGCATCATGCCGCGCGAAAAATAGGTCTGCGGATGATGCAGCTTCTGGTCGGGATGGAAAAAGGTCTTCATGAATCGCGCTCCTTGACGCTCAGGCCGCGCCGCCGTGGCGGCGGTGGGCAAGGAAAATCACCGACAGCATGGACAGCAGCGAAATGCCGCTGAACAGCAGGGCCAGCGGCCACCACTGGCCCTGGAACTTCTGCGCCAGGATGGTGCCCGCGATGGGCGTCAGGCCGCCGAAAATCGCGCCCGATAGCTGATAGGCCATCGAGATGCCGGTGTAACGGATGCGGGTGGGAAAGCTGTCGCTGACGTAGCCGGCGATCACCGCATAGTAGGCGCCCATGAACAGCACGGCCACCCCGACGCCCAGCGTGAGCGACAGCAGCGAACCCTGGTCCACCAGGTTGAACATGACGTAAGGCGTGAAGATCGACAGGAACGACGTGGCCAACAGGAAGCGGCGGTTGCCGATGCGCGAGGCGATGTGCGCCGACAGCGGCGTGATGAGGAACTGCATGACCGACACCACCAGCAGGCAATCCAGGATCACGCCGCGCGACAGGCCCACGTACTGCGTGGTGTAGGCCAGCATGAAGGTGTTGGTGAAGTAGAAGCCCGCGATGCCCAGCACGTTGGCGCCCACCGCCAGCGCCAGCAGGCCCGGCGCGCCGCGCAGCACCTCGACGAGCGGGGCCTTGTCGGCAGCCTGGCTGGCCGCCGCTCGCCGGGCCTTCTCGGCCTGCTCGGCCAGGAAGTCGGGCGACTCCTTGATGCTCATGCGGATCGCGAAGCCCACGACCAGCAGCGCGGCGCTGAACAGGAACGGCACGCGCCAGCCCCAGTCCATGAAAGCGGCGTCGTCCAGCGACGTGACCAGCTTGAACATGAGCATGGAGAGGATCAGGCCCGCCGGGCTGCCCAACTGCGCGAACGAGGCGAAAAATGTGCGCTTGTTCCTGTCGGGGGAATGTTCGCCCGCCATGAGCACCGCGCCGCCCCATTCTCCACCCACGGCGATGCCCTGGATGAAGCGCAGCGCCACCAGCAGCACGGGCGCCCACACGCCGATGGCGGCATAGGTGGGAAGCAGGCCGATCAGCACCGTTACCGTGCCCATCATGAGCAGCGTGATGACCAGCGACTTCTTGCGGCCGATGCGGTCGCCGATGTGCCCGAACACCGCGCCGCCCAGCGGGCGGGCGAAGAAGCCCACGGCGAAGGTGCCGAACGCGGCGAGCGTGCCGTAGAAGCCGTCGGCCGACGGGAAGAACAGCTTGCCGAAGACCAGGGCGGCGGCGGTGGCATAGATGTAGAAGTCGTACCACTCGATCATGGTGCCGACGAACGCGGCAACGGAAGCGCGCACCGGCTGGTGCGTTGCCGTTTGAGGATTCCCCTTCATTTTTCTCTCAATAAAGCAGTGCGGCCGGCGGGATTGCATCATGGCCGCCGTTTTTATACGCTCGCCCCGTTTCATAAGAAAAATTCTAATTTCTTATTTTTCACATTCATCAAACTTATACAGCAGGGGGAGGCGCCGCCCGGGCGAACGCGCCAGCCGCTTGTTCGCGGCGCACGATTTTCCGCAAAAACAAGGACTTGGAAACGCCGGACCGCTGCTCGACGGCGGCCCCGGACGCCGCGCCGCCGCATGGCGGCGCCCCCCGCCGCGCAGGCTTCCATTGGTGAAATCCCTGAAGCCGCCGAGGCGCAGCGGCGCATGCATTCTGGAACCGCGCGATGGCTTCCGGGCCGCTGCCGCGCCCGGCCTCGCAGGCATCGTAGAACGCCATGAATTCCGCGGCTGGCAGGGCGGGCGCGTCGTACCAGCCCTGGCCGTACCGGACGCCCCGCGAAACCGGGCGCTCCCCCTGCTCGCGCCGCCGCATGCCTTCGGCCAAATGATCGCGCCCTGCGATTTGCCGATCTCGATGATGTGCGCAGTGATGGACCAGGCAGCCGAATCCGTGCCCACGGTGTCGATGAACGACTTATCGATCTTGAGCGCGCCGACAGACAATAAATGAAACACCAGTCTCAATTTGACTGATTTTTGCGCAACACCGTGATACGCTTCGCAACGCTTTGCGCCCCCTCCCCCTCACTCACAACGTCCTCTCATCATGCGTCGGAACCCGTCTGTCCGGACCCTGTTGCGCGCGCCTCATCCCCACGACTCCCTGTCCGGCGCGCGCACCGCCGGCATCCTGTTCCGCCCCAAGCCGCTATGGGCCATGCTGCTGACGGCGGGGCTGAGCGGCGGCGCCCTGCCCGCGGCCGCTCAGCCCTGTGCGCCCGGCGCCGCCGCGATGTGCAGCGCCCAGGGCGGCACGTCGACCAGCGACCGCCCGGGTGCGGGCGGCGCGGGCAACGGACAGGGCGGCGGCGCCCAGATGTGGAATGACGGCCTCGTGCCGGTGCCCGGCGCCGAATCCCTGAACGGCGTGGGCGGCAAGGGCGCGGACGGCGACGCCGGCCTGGGCGGCCTGGGCGGCGCCGGAGGCCCTCTCGGCGCGCGGGGCGGCGACGGCGACGCCAGCAACCGCATGCCCGGCGGAGGCGGCGGCGGCGGCGCCGGGTTCTACATTCCGGGCACGGGCCCGGCGAACATCAACCTCATCGGCGGCTTCACGGGCGGCGCCGGCGGCACGGGCGGCGCGTCCGTGCCGGGCAGCGGAGCCGGCGGAGGCGGAGGCGGCGGCGGCGGCGCGGCCCTGGTTTCCGAATCCAACGACCTGACGCTGTCCGTACGCCCGGGCGTTTTTCTCATGGGCGGCGCGGGCGGCGCCGGCGGTTCCGACACCACCTCTGCGTTCGCGTATGGCGGCGGTGGCGGCGGAGGGGGCGACGGCGTGCTGCTGTTCGGCGCCAATGCCCACGTTTCCAACGAAGGCACGATCACCGGCGGCGCCGGCGGGATGGGCGGCAGGGCCTCCATGCTCAACGGCGGCGATGGCGAATCGGGCGCCGGCATCCGCGCCCTGGGCAGCGGGCTGTGGTTGGAGAACGCGGGCACCATCAATGGCGGCGCGGCGGGCGCGGGCCAGGCCGGCGCGGCCGTCATCGCCCGCGGCAACGCCACGATTGTGAACAACGGCACGCTCGCGGGCGGACTGGGCAGCTCGGGCCAGGCGCCCTCGGTCATCTTCTACGGCGCGAACAACCGCCTGACGCTGGGCTCAGCGTCGAGTGTGCGGGGCGCGCTGTCCCTGGCCAACGGCGCCAGCGCCTCCGTGTTCGCCGATCACGCTTCCACGCTGGACGGCGTCGTGCTCGACAACAACGCGCAACTGTCTCTCGAAACGGTCGGCGCGACGCTCGACCTGGGCGCGATGACAAGCGGCGCCGGTTTCGTGCAAAGCACGGGAACCGGCACGCTGCGCCTGCGCGGCGTCTCGCTGACGGGTTCGATCGTCCTGGCCAACAGCGGCGGCGTGGAGCTCGAGAGTGCGATCTCGACCACCGGCCCGCAAACATACAGCGGCCCCGTGCAACTGCTCGGCAATGTCGCGCTCGGCAGCACCGCCGGCGCGATCCACGTCAGCGGAACGCTGGACGGCGCGCACACGCTGCGCCTCGAAGCGTCGAACGGCGTGACATTGGACGGCGCCGTGGGCCGCAACACGCCGCTGACGTCGCTGAGCATCGCGTCGGATGTCGCGCAGCTTTCGAACGACATCTACACACAGCAAACGCAATCCTATGGCGCCGTCCAGCTCGCCGGACCCGCCTCATTGCGCAGCATGAGCGGCGACATCGGGTTCACCGGCGCCGTGGATGGCGCCCAGCAGCTCGCCATCCTGACGCCTGCCGCCGTCAGTTTCGCCCAGCCCGTCGGCGACGCGACGCCCCTCACCGGGCTCGCCGTAAATGCCGGCACGCTGTCCATCGGCCGCACGCAAGTCACGGGCGGCGTGTCGCTTTCCACCACGCAATCGCTGACCCAGTCCGGCGCTTTCGACATCATGGGAAATAGCGCTTTCACCTCGCTCGCCGACGTGACGCTCGTCAACACGGGCAACCGCTATGGCGGGACAGTGCAGGCCACCGGCCGGAACATCACCCTCGCCGCCGGCGGCAGCCTCTCGCTCGGCCCCCTCACGGCCACGCAGGCCGTGACGGTCATCCAGAGCGGCAGCGGCGGCGTCATGCTGTCCGGCGACATCACCGCCCCTGCCTCGCTGTCGTTCCTGGCGGCGGGCACGGTCGCGCAGACCGCGGGGCAGATCAACACGGGCACGCTCTCGGGATCGATGGCGGGCGATCTCACGCTGGCCTCGGCCGGCAACGCCATCTCCGGCATCGGCAACCTCGATGCGCGCACGATCTCCCTGGCCTCCTCCCTGCCGCTCTCCATCTCGGGCAGCCTCCGGGCCAACGAGCTGTGGCTGGACGCGCCGCAGGGCGCGTCCGTCACCGGCTCGGTCGAGGCGGCCGCATTCGCGCGCATCGCCGCCGGCACCACGCTCACCGTCGGCGGCGGCGCAACCGCGGGCACGCTCGACGCGGACACCGTCGTCCAGGGCACGCTGGTCTTCAACCGCAGCGACAGCGTGGCTTTCGACGGCGCGCTGGGTGGCGCCGGCCAGCTCGTGCAGCGCGGCGCGGGCAAGCTGCTCTTCGACGGCGACGGCTCCGCCTTCCAGGGCAGCACCTTCGTGTCTTCCGGCGAACTCGTGGTGGGCAGCGCGGCGGACAGCGGCGCGAAGCTCAAAGGCAATGTCCAGGTGGCCGGCGGCGCGGCGCTTGCCGGCCATGGCCGCATCCTGGGCAGCGCAACCCTGGCCAGCGGCGCCGTGCTGTCGCCCGGGAACTCCATCGGCACGCTCACGGTGGACGGCGATTTCTCCATGGCCTCCGGCACGCGCATGGAAGCCGAACTCGGCGCGGCAGGCATCGGCGACAAAGTCGCGGTGGGCGGCAACCTCGCCCTGAACGGGGTCACGCTCGACATCAGCGATGCCGGCGGCATGGGGCCGGGGATCTACAACCTCTTCTCGTACGGAGGCGCGCTGTCCGAATCCAATGGCGGCCTGATCCTCGGCGCCGCGCCGGCCGGCCACACGCTGCAATTGCAGACGCTGACGACCGACAAGCGGATCAACATCGCCGACACCAGCAACGTGACCCTGCACTACTGGAATGCGGACCGCCTGGCCAACGCCACGCGCAGCGGCGGCGGCAGCGGCGTCTGGAGCACGACCTCTCCGTTCTGGACGAATGCCGACGGCAGCGTCACGGCGGCCATGACGCCGCAGCCGGGCTTTGCCGTCTTCGGCGGCGCGTCGGGCCGGGTCGCGGTGGACAATACCGCCGGCGCGGTGCGGGCCACCGGCCTGCAATTCCTGAGCGACGGCTATCGCCTGACCGGCGATCCGCTGGAGCTGGTGTCCACCGGCGGCCCGGTCTACGTGCGCGTGGGCGACGGCAGCCAGTCCAGCGCCGGCTACACCGCCGTCATCGACGCCACACTGGCCGGCACGCACGGCCTGGTCAAGGCCGACGCGGGCACGCTGGCGCTCGAAGGCGTCAACACCTACACCGGCGATACGCTCGTGCAAGGCGGCGCCCTGCAGGTCAGCGACGAACGCAACCTGGGCGCGGCGGGCAATGGCGTGGCGTTGCAAGGCGGTTCCCTGCGCATCGCGGGCCAGAGCTATGCCTCGACGGACCGCCGCCTTTCGCTGCAGCCGGGCGGCGCCATCGACGTGGCCGAAGCCTCGCATGTCTTCGCCTGGAACGGCGGCATCTCCGGCGCCGGCGCGCTCGAAAAGCGCGGCGCGGGCACGCTGGTGCTCACGGCCGCCAACACCTACGCCGGCGGCACCACGGTGAGCGGCGGCACGCTGCAGGTGGGCGATGGCGGCACGCGCGGTTCCATCGCCGGCGACGCCGCGATCGCCGCCGGCGCCACGCTGGCGTTCAACCGCAGCGATACCCAGGTCTACGCCGGCGCCCTTTCCGGCGGCGGGGCGCTGCGCAAGATGGGATCGGGCACGCTCGTGCTGACGGGCGACAATGCCTTTGCCGGCGCCACCACCATCGATGACGGCACGCTGCGGATCGGCGACGGCGCCCATGCGGGCCGCCTGAGCGGCGACATCGTCGACCATGGCCGGCTGGTCTTCGACCGCGCCGACGACACGGCCTTCGGCGGAGCGATTTCGGGCGCCGGCGAATTGACCAAGGCCGGCGCGGGCACCCTGGTCCTGAGCGGCGATGGCAGCGGCTTCACCGGCTCGGCCCGCGTCCAGGCGGGCACGCTGCAGGTCGATGGCAAGCTCGGCGGCACGCTCGTCGTGGAGAGCGGAACCACGCTGAGCGGCACAGGCACGGCCGGCGCGACCGCTCTCGCCGCCGGCGCCACGCTGTCGCCCGGCAACGCCGCCACGGCTTTCGCCACGCTCGGCGTGGCCGGCGATCTCGCCTTCGGCCCGGGCGCCACCTACCGCGTGGACATCGACGCCGACGGCCGCCATGACAGTGTGCGCGCCAGCGGCGCGGCCACGCTTTCCGGCTCGGTGGTGGCGCTGGGCGCCAACGGCAACTACCAGGCATCGACCTCTTACACCATTCTGCAGGCCGATGGCGGTGTGCGCGGCGTCTTCGACGCGGTATCGAGCAACCTGGCGTTCCTGACGCCCTCGCTGGTCTACGGCGGCAATACCGTGGACCTGCGCATGCAGAGGAAGCAGGATCCGGGCGGCGGCCAGCCCCTGCAATTCGCCGACCTCGCCCGGACGGACAACCAGCGCAACACGGCCGACGCGCTGCAGAGCCTGCCCACCGGCAACGCGCTTTATACGCGCGTGCTCAACCTGCCCAGCGGCGCGCCGCCCGCGGCATTCGATGCGCTGTCGGGAGAAGTCCACGCCAGCGCGACGGGCATGCTGCAGCGCGCCGGCGACACCGTCGCGCGCCTGCCGCTGTCCCGCCTGCGCGGCAGCCTCGACGCGGGCTGGCTGCCCGGCGCGCCCACGGCGCGGGCCGGCGCGGGCGACGCCTCGGCCCTGCCCCGCCCCGCCGCCCAGCCTGTCTGGGCCCAGGTGTTCGGCAACTGGCGCACCGCGGCCGGCGGCGACGGCATGGCCGAGATCTCGCAGTCGGACGGCGGCGTGTTTGTCGGCGGGGACCATGGCCTGGGCGACGGCTGGCGGCTGGGCGGCGCACTGGGCTACGCCAGCGGCCACGCCAGCCTGGACGCGCGCGCCTCCAGGGCCGACGCGGACAGCTACAGCGCCGTGCTCTATGGCGGCAAGGCGTTCGAGGCCGGCCGCGGCAAGCTCAATGTCATGGCGGGGGCCGCCTACACCTGGCACGACATCGACACGGAGCGCGGCGTGGATGCGGCCGGCGCGGCCCAGACGCTCAAGGCTTCCTACGGCGCCGACACGCGCCAGCTCTTTTCAGAGATCGGCTATGCGCTGCCCCTGGGCGAGCGCGTGGTGCTCGAACCGTTCGCGGGCGCCGCCTACAGCGAGCTGCGCACGCGCGCTTTTTCCGAGTCCGGCGGCGACGCTGCCTTGAGCGGAGCCCGGTCGCGCAACGCGATCACGGCGTCCACGCTGGGCCTGCGCGCCAGCGCCGGCTTCCAGAGCGGCGCCGCCCATGGCCGCCTGCGCGGGCTCCTGGGCTGGCGTCATGCCTTCGGCGATGTAAATCCGCACGCCTCGCTTTCCTTCGAGGGCAGCCAGCCATTCACGGTGGCGGGCGCACCGCTCGCGCGGGACGCGGCGCTGGTGGAAATCGGGATCGACGCGCTGGTGAGCCGGTCCGCCACCATCGGCGTGTCCTACGGTGGCCAGTTCGGCGGCGGCAACCGGCAGAACACCGGCACAGTGGATGTGCGCTGGCGGTTCTGACCCGGACGGGGAACCCCAGCGGCAGGCGGCGGCGCCTGCCGCCCGCGCCTCAGCGGGCCGACAGCTGGCCGGCCAGCGCCTTGGTCAGCGCTTCGTGGCCGGCGGCGTCTTTCTGCGCCGAATACGCATTCATCACCACCAGCTTGTCGTTGGCGGCGGGCGCGCCCGGGTTCTCGGGCAGGTCGGAGCCCTCGAATCCCGCGGGAATGCCGACGGTCAGCGCGCCCGAGAGCACGCCCTGGGACTGCGCGGCCGGCGCGGACGCCTGCTGCGCCATTGCGTTCATCGCGCCGGTTCCGAGAACCATCGCGACCAGGACCGAACCAAGCTTGCGTGAGATCTTCACGGCTTCTCCTTGATGCTGATAATTAGCAAGTTAAACGAGCGCCGGAATTATAGGAACGGCAAGGCTGCGGCCATGGGCGACTTGGTGTCGCCTCATCACTTAGTTTTTCAAAATGTTCATTTCGCTTCCGTCTCCTGCTCCACCACCATGTCGAGCACATAGGCATGGGAGGGCGCGTCGGCGGGCGGATTCTTCCACTCATAACGCTTCACGCGCAGCACGGTGCGCACGCCGTCGCGGTGCGTGTAGCCGTCGATGGACTGATACAGCGGATGCCAGTCTTCCTGGGCCGGCAGCGGGACGCCATTTCCGGCATAGCGGCGCTCGCGCACGCTGAGGCAGCGGTGGTCCGGCATCAAGGGATGGCTGCATTGCACGCGCTGGGCGGCCACTTCCAGGAACAGCGTCTCGCCCACGCTGCCATAGCGCGTCTCGGGCGTGGGCACGCCGGAGAATCGCAGCACGGCCCCGTCCTGGGCCTGGAGCGCCAGGCGGGGAGCGGCGGCGTCGCCCTGCAGGGTGGCGCGCAGCTCGCCCTTGAGGCGGCGGCCGATCTCGGCGTCGAGCTGCATCAGGCTCTGCTCGCACGCCTTCATCGTGGACGCGAGCGACGCCACGCGCAGCACGCCGTTCTCATAGCGATAACCGCCGAACTGCGTGTTGCAGCCGCCGTGCACGCTCAGGCCCCGGTCGGTGAACGCCAGGCGCAGCTTGCGCGCCACGCCCGGCTCAAGCGCGGCGATGGGCGCGCCCGAGGCATCGGTGGCGGAAGCCAGGTCCCAGTAATACGCGGTGAGGGACGCCGGGCCCGGGGTCGGCGTTGAAGCGGAAGAGGACATGGCGGACGGTTCTTCGCGGGTGGGGGTTGCGGGAGCGCAAGCCTGGAGCAGCATGGCGCAGGCGGCGGCGAGCAGCAGGGGTTTTTTCATGTTTTTGCCTTGGCGAGCCCGGAGGCGTTGAAACGAAACCGCATTCTACGTTTGCGGCTTCCGCCTTTCGGGTCCGCCCGCCGCGGATTGCGTATCAAGATTTTGCTGCCGCGGGCCCATGCCGATGAAACCGGCGGAAAACGTTCGCTTTCTCCGCCCGTGGCGCAGCCGGGCTTTCTCGCGCGCTCCCGCCGTCCTGAACCGGCCGCCGGGCACGCGGCTTGCTGCGCGCCCTGGGCGCTTCTGCCCGCCTCCGCTTCCGGACTTCCCATGCCCACTCCCGCGCAAACCTTGCCGCCCCGGCACGACGCCCTGCCGCGCTTCCGCGTCCTGGCGGGAAACGGCGCCGTGTCCGCCCACTCCGCATGGGCGCGGCCCCCGGCATCGGCGCCCGGCGCGGCCAATGACGCGCGCTGGAACGAACCGGCGTCACCGCCGCCCGAATCCGGGTCAGCACCGCCGCGGCGCGTGGCCTGGGGCGTCGCCCTCGCATTCTGGGCGCTTTGCGCGCTGGTGCTGGCGGCGCTCAGCTACGCCTGGCGGCTTCTGCTGTTGCAGTAGCCGCCAGGCGGCATCCGGCCCCGCAATCCCGGACAGCCGTGCGGGAGAAGAACGGAGAAGCATGGCAAAAAGGAAAGACATGCCGCCCCGGCGCAATTTGCCGGCGCCCGCCGGGCGGCGGCCCGGCTCAGGTCAGCAGGTACGCGGGCCCGGGCTTGATTTCGTCGGGCAGGGCGCGGCCGCACAGGTCGAAACACGGCGCGCTCGATATTGCGCGTCATGGCATCCAGCGCCAGGGCGTTGGGCGCCCGGCTGAACGGTGCGCCGACTTCGTTGGCGATGGCCTCCAGCGCCACCAGCGTATAGGAGATGAACACGCACAGCAGCGGCGTGAACACATCCGCCGAATCGACCAGCCCGAACGGCAGCATGATGCAGCAGGTGTAGATCGTGCGATGCAGCAGCACGCCGTATGCGAACGGAATGGGCGTGGACGCGATGCGCTCGCATCCGCCCCCCACCCTGCCGCGTTCGCTGATCTGTCCGTCGAGCAGCCAGAGTTCGGCATCCGACACCTGCCGCGGGCGGTGCGAGGCCGCCAGGGCGGCGCGGATCTGGTCCAGAATGGCCACGGGCCGGCAGCTCCGGGCCAGCACCGCCTGGGCGCGTTCCCGCCCCAGGAAGCGGACCAGGTCCGCGCCGGGGTCCGTGCCGCGCAACTGGTGCTTGAGCGCGTACACGTAGGCCACCAGCGCATCGGCCAGCTCGCGCCGGCCGCCCTCGTCCGGCACGTAGTGCTGGATCTGCGACATCAGCGCCCGGCACGAGATCCCTATCATTCTGCTGCGCCCATCTCGTTCTTTTTCTTGACGAGTGGGAACCCTTCTATCGGCCAGGCGGCGCGAGGCTGCACCGGGTTCATCCGGCTTTGCGGCGGAAACGGATACGCGCCACTATCCTTGCTTGCGGCAGCGTGCGCGCGCAGCGGACATTCCCGCCCGCCCACGCTGCCGCGCCACGGCAACGCCCGCTCAGAGCTTGGCGACGGAGACTTCTGTGGCCTTCACGAATGCGAGCACCTCGGTGCCCACTTCCAGCGCCAGCTCCTTGACGGAGCGGGTGGTGATGACGGAGGTCACGATGCCGGCCGGCGTCTCGATGTCGACTTCGGACACGACGGGGCCTGCGACGATTTCCTTGATGCGGCCGCGGAACTGGTTGCGCGCGTTGATGGAGGGAATGGCCATGGCGTGGCGTTTCCTTTCAGGTAGGGAATGCGATAGGAACGCGTCGCGCGGGATGCCGCGTGGCGCAGGAGGGGGGTCAGGCAAACAAGCGAATGGCGCGGATCAGGCGGGAACGGCGCACGCATCCGTTGCCGAACGCGGCCGCCTGGCCCGTGGCCGGCCGGCCGGCCGCACCGCCCGCCGGGGCGCACGGCAGCGGCACCGCCACCGCGAACGGCACGGCGGCCCAGGCCGATACCGGCTCGCGGCGCAGCGTGCGCGCCCAGGCCGCGCGGACCCGTTTCAGCAAGCGCCGCCAGCGCCTCATGAAACCGTCCCGATGAGATGGATGTCCTGGCTGCCCGCGCGCTCGAGTTGCGCGACCAGGCCCAGCTCCCAGTCCAGGTACGCCTGGAAGCCCGCGTCGCGCGCGGCCCGGTCGTCGAACAGGTAGGGGCTGATGCTCTGGTCGTCGTCGCCGGTGAGCACGCGCTCGGCTCCCGCGCCGCGCGGCAGGTCCGCGTCCAGCCAGGCCCGCGTGCCCCCGAGCAGGAAGTGGAAGGAAGGCGGCTGCGGCGCACGCCGCCAGCGCCAGGCCAGCTCCGCGGCCACGGCCGCGGCGAGCACGCCGTCTGCCGAAGTAATCGCCACCCGGCGTGCCGGCCGTTCCGCCAGCAGGGCCGGCAGCCGGTCGGGCGCGGCGAACCACGCGCCGCGCACGTGCGCGCGCTCGTATTGCTGGCGGCGGTCCACGTCATAGACCACGGTGGACGCGTCCTCCAGCCACTGCGCCAGGGTTGCCGGCCGCACCGGCGGAGCCGGATCGCGGTGGCGCAGCACGCGGAATCGTTCCGGTCCGGTTTCCAGGGCCAGCCCGTGGCCGCCCGCGGCGGGAACGCGATAGAGATGCACTTCGACCGCGCCGAGCTGGGCCAGCCAGGCCGCCGTGGTCGGCGCGCGCACGCCGTCATGATCGGCCAGCACCACGCGGGCGCGGCGCGTCGCCAGGTATTCGTCGGTGGCCTGCACCAACTGGCCGCCGGGCGCCCAGCGCCAGCCGGGCAGGTGCCCGGCCTCGTATTCTTCGCGGGTGCGCACGTCGAACCGATACAGCGTGCGCCCGCCCTGCCGCGCCTCTTCTTCCAGGCGCGCGAGCCCGGCTTCGTCGAGGTAGCCCACGCCCGCGGCCTGGCTCACCCGCGCCGCGCGCCGCCGCGCCTCGTCCGCCTGCGCGGGGCCGGGCTCGGGCAAGACCGGCTGCCGGCCGTAAGCCAGTTCGCGGCCGGACAGCAGCCACTGCATCGTGCCGTTGCGCAGGGATACGACGCGGTTCGGGATGCCCGCATCGATGAGGGTCTGGGCCCCGACGATGGAACGCGTGCGGCCGGCGCAGTTGACCACCACCAGGGTGGACGGATCCGGCGCCAGTTCGCCGATCCGGTAGACCAGCTCCGCGCCCGGCACGCTGTGCGAGAACGGCAGGGTGAAATTGCGGAATTCCTCCGGCGTGCGGCTGTCCACGACCACGAGGTTTTCGCCCGCGCGCACACGCGCGTCCAGCTCGTCCACGTCGATCCACGGCGTGCCTTTCTCGTGCTCGATGACTTCGCCGAAAGCCTTGCTCGGCACGTTGGTGCCCGAGAAGACTTCGCGCCCGGCAGCCGCCCAGCCCTGCGTGCCGCCGCCGAGCACGGTTACGTCGGCATAGCCCAGCCGCAGGAGCTTGGCCGCCGCCTCGTCGGCCAGCGATTCGTCCTCGTCCACCACGACGATGCGCGTGGCGCGGCGCGGCACGAGCCGGTCTATCAGCAGCTCCAGGCGCCACAAGGGCGCGTTGACCGCCTCCAGCAGGTGGCGTTCGGCATAGCGCCCCGCCTCGCGCACGTCCAGCAGCGCCACTTCGTCCGAGCCGCGCAGCGCGGCCTCCAGTTCGTCCGCGCCGATGCGCGCATGGAAGATGGCGGCGGGAGGCGCGAAATGCCGGTAGCGCCCCCCCTCCCTGCTCTCGAACACCACGCGGCCGTCCAGGCGGTCCAGCGCAAGACCGTAGAAATGCAGGTGCGCGCCGGGTTCGTCGCCGACCAGTTCGATGGTGTGCACGTCGCCCGGCCCCAGCACGATGGAGCCTCCCGGCCCCACGTCCACCCGCCGCACGGGTTCGAGCGCGTCGCGCTCCGGATCGTCGGTGCGGCGGCGGGCATAGACCTCGTTGCGCTCCAGCCCCGACACACCCGCGATGATGGCCCAGGTGGTGTGGTCGTGCGGCGGCTGCGCCTTGCCGGGCTCGCCCAGCGAAAGATAGAGCGCATACGCGCCGTCGGCGTCCTCGGCCAGCCGGTAGAGCGTCGCCGGCCCCCGCGGCTGCGGCGCAAACGCCTCGGCCGGAAACAGGCGCCGGCGGGCGGCGAGCCCGCGCAGCAGCGCCGCCGCCTGCTCGAGCTGGGCGGCGTCGGCGCGCGCCGGGTCGGGCAGCGCCTCGCGCACGGCGGCGACGAAATCCTGCACGGCGTGCGCGCGCTCGGCATGGACGTTGCGAAAGAGTGCGGGAGGAAGCTGGGTCATGGCGGTCCGGTGTCGTTGCGGGGCGGTGGCCTGGGCCACGGATGACGCACAGGCTACGGCCGCGGCGCGGGCGCCGGCAACGCAAAAAACCTTCTATCGATATGCGCGGAGCCGGCCGCGGAGCCCGCATAAGCACATGAGAAAAACGAGGTTCCTTCCGCGCCGCGCGCTGCCTAGCATCCCTGTTCCCGCCGCGCCGCCGGCCGGCGTCTCCCTTCACACCACAACCGGCCCGCCTCGCGGCGGGCCCGCGGGCACCCACCATGTCAGACTCGGATTCCCTGCCTTCCTCCTCCCGCCGCCGCGTCCGCGTGGCGGTGGACGTGGGCGGCACTTTCACGGACATCGTCCTGGAGCACCAGGGCCGGCGCCGCTCGGCCAAGCTGCTCACCACGCCGCTCGCCCCCGAGGACGCGGTGCTGGCCGGCATCGGCGAACTGCTCGGGCAGGCCGGCCTGGCCTGGTCCGACGTGGACAGGCTGATCCTGGGCACCACGCTGGCCACCAACGCGCTCATCGAGCGCAAGGGAGCGCGCACCGCGCTCATCACCACGCAAGGTTTTGCCGACCTGGTGGAGATCGGGCTGGAAGACCGTTATGCCCAGTACGACATCTTCCTCGACAAGCCCCGGCCGCTGGTGCCCCGCCACTGGCGCCACGGCGTGACCGAGCGCGTGGACGCCCGGGGCAAGGTGCTGACGCCGCTGGACGAGGAACAGGTCGTGTCGCTGGCCCGCCGCCTGCTGGCCGACGGCATCGAAAGCGTGGCGGTGTGCCTGCTGCACAGCTATGCGCACCCCGCGCACGAGCGCCGCATCCGCGACCTGCTGCGCGCCCACGCGCCGCAGCTCTGGGTATCGCTGTCGTCCGACATCTGCGCGGAGATCCGCGAATACCCGAGGCTGTCCACGGTGTCGGCCAACGCCTATGTGCAGCCGCAGGTTTCCGGCTACCTGCGCCGCTTCGAGGTGGCCGCGCGCGGGCTGGGCCTGCGCGCGGAGCCGTTTCTCATGACTTCCGGCGGCGCGATCGCCACCCTGCGCACCGGCATCGAGGAGCCGGTGCGGCTGGTGGAGTCCGGCCCCGCGGGCGGCGCCATTCTGGCGCGGCACATCGCGCGGCAGATCGGCGCGCCGCGCGCGCTGTCGTTCGACATGGGCGGCACCACCGCCAAGATCTGCTACCTGGACGGCTACCAGCCGCAGGTGAGCCGCAGCTTCGAGTTCGGCCGCGTGCACCGCCATCTCAAGGGTTCGGGCCTGCCCATCCGCATCCCGGTCATCGAGATGATAGAAATCGGCGCGGGCGGCGGCTCCGTCGCGCGCATCAACCGCCTGGGCGTGGTCCAGGCGGGGCCGGACAGCGCCGGCGCCTCGCCCGGCCCCGCCTGCTACGGCCTGGGCGGACGCCATGCCACCGTCACCGATGCGCATGCCGTGATCGGCACCCTGGCTCCCGAGCGCTTCGCGGCGGGCAAGGTAATGCTCGACCCCGCGCGGGCGCGCGCGGCCATCGAAGAAGACATAGGCAAGCCGGGCGGGCTGGACGCGCCCGATGCCGCCCATGCCGTCATCGAGGTCGTGACCGAGAACATGGCCAACGCGGCGCGGGTGCACGCCTCCGAGCTGGGCAGGAATGCCCCGGACCACACGCTGATCGCTTTTGGCGGCGCGGCCCCGCTGCACGCCGCTCTGCTCGCGCGCAAGCTGGGCATCGCCACGGTGGTGGTGCCCGCCTCGGCGGGCGTGGGCTCGGCCGTGGGCTTCCTGTGGGCGCCCATTGCCTACCAGGCGGTACGCAGCCTGCACCAGCGCCTGGACCGCATCGACCCGCGGGCCGTGGCCGGCCTGCTCGACGAACTCGACGCCCAGGTGCGCGAGGTGGTGCGCCGCGCCGCCCCGGACGAGCCCCTGCACGTGCGGCGCGAAGTCAGCATGCGCTATGCGGGACAGGGACACGAGATCACGGTGGAACTGCCGCCGGGCCCGCTGGACGCGGAAGCGGCGCGGGCCCTGGGCCGGCGCTTCGCCGAGCGCTACGCCCAGCTGTACGGCCGCAGCCTGCCCCATGTGCCGGCCGAGGCGGTGAGCTGGTCGGTGTCCATCCAGGCGGGCGAAGGCGAGCCCGTCTCGCCGGACGTTATCGATGCGCCGGGCGCGCCCCCGGCCGCGCCCGGCGGCTCGCGCGCCCTGTACGACTTCGACGCCGCGCGCCTGGCGCAGGTGCCCGCCTACGAGCGCGCCGCCCTGGCGGGCGGCCATGTCGTGCACGGGCCCGCGCTGGTGGTCGAAGACGAAACCACGACCTTCGTGCCCCAGGGGTTTTCCGCGCACGCCAGCCCCCAGGGATCGCTGGTGCTGCATGACCTGCAGCGCATCCATGGGGAATCCGAAACCGCCCTGGAGGCCACGGCATGAACCGCCCCGCATCCCTGATTCCCGAACCGGCGCCCGCCGCCCGCCCGGCCGCCGCGCAGCGCCGCATCCGCCATCAGCTTGCCTGGAACCGGCTGCTGTCGGTGGTCGAAGAGCAGGCGCAAGTGCTGATCCGCTCGGCATTCGGCACCGCCACGCGCGAGGCCGGCGACCTGTCGGCCGGCGTCTTCCTGCCCGACGGGCGCATGATCGCGCAGGCCGTGACGGGCACGCCCGGCCACGTCAACGCCATGGCCGAGTCGGTGCGGCACTTCCTGCGCGAATTCCCCGCCGACGCCCTGGCCGAGGGCGACGTGCTGCTGACCAACGATCCCTGGAAAGGCACGGGCCATCTGTTCGACATGACCATGGTCTCGCCCGTCTTCCACGCGGGGCGGCTGGTGGCGTTCTTCGCGTCCACGCTGCACGTCATCGACATCGGCGGCATCGGCAGCAGCGCGGACGGGCTTGAGGTCTACCACGAGGGCCTGTTCCTGCCCATCCTGAAATTCGTCCATGCGCACCGCATCGATCCCGGCGTGCTGGCCATCATTCGGGCCAATGTGCGCGAGCCCGAACAAGTGGAGGGGGACTTGCTCGCGCTGGTGGCCTGCAACGAGGTCGGCGGCCGCCGGCTGAAAGACCTGCTGCGCGAGTTCAAGCTGGAGGACCTGGAGGCGCTGGGCGCCTATGTCATCGAGCAGTCGCGCGCCGCCATGCTGCGCGCCATCCAGGACTGGCCCGCGGGAGCCTGGGACAACACGCTCGCCATCGACGGCTACGACGCGCCGATCCGCCTGCGGGCCAGTGTGGAAATACGGCCGGACCGCATCGTGGTGGACTTCGCCGGCTCGTCGCCCCAGGTGGCGCGCGGCATCAATGTGGTCAAGGCCTATACCGACGCCTACACATCCTTCGGCGTGCGCTGCCTGATCGGACCCGACGTGCCCAACAACGCCGGCTCGCTGTCGGTGGTGGAGGTAAAGGCGCCCGAAGGCGCCATTCTGAACGCGCGCTTTCCCGCGCCGGTGACCGCCCGCCACATCATCGGCCAGATGCTTCCCGACGCGGTGTTCGGCGCGTTGCGCCAGGCGCGCCCCGACCGCGTGCCGGCCGAAGGCTCGTCGTCGCTGTGGAACCTGCATCTGGTGGGCGGCGAACCGCTGGCTGGCGCCAGCGCCGCCGAGAACGAGGCGCTGCTGCGCGGCCCGCGCTTCAACGCGGTCAGCTTTTCCACCGGCGGCACCGGCGCGCGCCCGGGCAAGGACGGCCTGTCGGCGACCTCGTATCCCAGCGGCGTGCGCAACGTCTCGCTGGAGATCCTGGAAGCCTCCAACCCGCTGGTGTTCGAACGCAAGGAGTACCGCGCCGATTCGGGCGGGGCCGGCGCGGCGCGCGGCGGCCTGGGGCAGACCATCGCCCTGCGCCATGCCGACCCGGCCGCGGGCATGATACTCGCGGCCGCCTTCGACCGCGTGGTGCACCCCGCGCGCGGCGCGCTGGGCGGGCGCGACGGCGCGCCCGGACGATTGGCGCTGGCCTCGGGCCGCGAGCTGCGCGCCAAAGGCCGCCAGCTCGTGCCGCCCGGCGACACGCTGATCGTGCATACGCCGGGCGGCGGCGGCCTGGGCGACCCCGCCGAACGGGATGCCGCCCTGGTCGAACAAGACCTGGCCCTGGGCCTGATTACGCCCGGGCAGGCGCGCGACGCCTACGGCGCCGGCTGAACGCCGCGCCACTTCCCTTCACTTCTCACCCGCAGATTCCATGAACCCGAACCGACGCACTCTTCTGCAGGCGGCCCTCGCGGCCGCCGTTTCCCCCGGCATCGGCTGGCCGGCGCGTACCGCCGGCGCCGCCTCCGGCACGCCCGCGCGCGGCGGCACGCTGACGCTGCTCCTGCCCACGGAACCCACCGCCCTGGTCACCCTGGGCAACGTGGCCACGCCCATTCTCAGCGTGAGCGCCAAAGTGACGGAGGGGCTGCTCAAGTACGACTACGACCTCACGCCCCAGCCGCAACTGGCCACCGCGTGGGAGATCAGTCCCGACGGCACGGTCTATACCTTCCGGCTGCGCCGGGGCGTGAAGTGGCACGACGGCAAGCCCTTCACGTCCGCCGACGTGGCCTATTCGATCGCGCTGCTCAGGAAAATCCATCCGCGCGGACGCAACACCTATGCCAACGTGACGGCCATCGACACCCCGGACGACCATACCGTGGCGCTGCGCCTGTCCCGCCCCGCGCCCTATCTCATCCGCGCGTTCGTGGCCACCGAAACGCCCATCGTGCCGCGGCATGTTTACGAAGGCACCGATCCCCTGTCCCATCCGGCCACGTCCGCGCCGATCGGCACCGGCCCCTTCAAGTTCAAGGAATGGGTGCGCGGCAGCCACATCGTCTACGAGCGCAATCCGGATTACTGGGACGCGCCCAAACCCTACATCGACCGCCTCATCGTGCGCATCGTCGCCGACCCGGCGGCCGCGGCCATCGCGTTCGAGACGGGCACGGTGGACCTGGGCTACCGCACGCCGGTGCCGCTGGCCGACCTCGAACGGCTGCGCGGCGTGCCCACGTTGCGCTTCGAAACCCGCGGCAACAGCTATTCCTACAACGTGACCCGGCTGGAATTCAATCTCGACAACCCCTTTTTCCAGCACCTGAAGGTGCGCCAGGCCGTGGCCCATGCCGTGGATCGCAACGTGATCCTCAAGGTGGTGAACTACGGCGTGGGCGAAGTCGCCTACTCCCCCATTGCGCCGGGCCTGAAGGCCTACAACGACCCGACGCCCACGCCCTACCCCTACGATCTCAAGCGCGCCAACGCACTGCTGGACGAGGCCGGATTTCCGCGCGGCGCGGGCGGTTCCCGGTTCGCCGTGCCGCTGGACTTCAACCCCATCGGGTCCGACGGCGCGCGCCTGGCAGACTACCTGCGCACCACGCTGGCCCGCGTCGGCATCGCCGTGAGCGTGCGCGCCCAGGACGCCTCGGCGTTCATCAAGCGCGTCTACACCGACCGGGACTTCGCGTTCACCACCAACGGCGCCAGCAATCTCTTCGACCCCACGGTGGGCGTGCAGCGCCTGTACTGGTCGAAGAACTTCGTCCGGGGCGTGCCGTTCTCCAACGGCACGCACTACCACAACCCCCGGGTGGACGAGCTGCTGGAAGCCGCCGCGGTGGAGAACGACCCCGCGCGGCGCGTGGCCCTCTTCCGCGAGTTCCAGCAGATCGTGGCGCGCGAAGTGCCCGACCTCAATCTCTACCAGCCGCAATTCATCACCATCGCCAACCGGCGCGTGCACGACCACTCCGTGACCGCCGACGGCGTGGAAGCCAACCTGGCCGACGTCTATCTGGACGGCGGCAAGACCGCCTGAACCGCCAGGCCCCGGACAAGCCGCGCGGGCCGCGGCTTGTCCGGCTTTCCATGGCGTTCAGGACTCGGCCGGCTCGCCCCGGAGCGCGGCCTCGATGGCCGCGCGGGTCAGGGTGGGCACGAACAATTCCATGAAGTGGTAGGCATAGCCGCGCAGCCAGGCCCCGCGGCGCACGGCGAGCCGGGTCAGGTTCACCTCGAACAGATGCCGCGCGTCGATGGCGGTGAGGCGGGTGTCGCGCTCGGCATCCCAGGCCACCGAGGCGACGATGCCCACGCCCAGCTCCAGCTCGACATAGGTCTTGATCACGTCGGCGTCCATGGCCGTCATGACGATGTCGGGCACGATGCCGGCCCGGGCGAAGGCCTCGTCGATGTGTGCGCGCCCGGTGTAGCCCTGCCCGTAGGTGATGATGGGGTAGGCCGCCAGTTGCGCGAGCGAAGGCGCGGCGAGCCGGGCCAGCGGATGGCCCGGCGGCACGATGATGCTGTGCGTCCAGCGATAGCACGGCAGGTTCACCAGGCCCGGACAGTCCGCCACCGCCTCCGTGGCCACGCCGATGTCGGCCTCGCCTTCGAGCAGCATCTCCGACACCTGCCGGGGCGATCCCTGGTGCAGATGCAGCACGACTTCCGGGTAGCGCGCGCGGAACTCCTTGATGACGGGCGGCAGTGCATAGCGCGCCTGCGAGTGCGTGGCCGCAATCGACAGCACCCCGATGGTGGCGCCGGCGTATTCCGCGCCCGCGTGGCGGATGTTGTCGGCGGCCTGCAGGATCTGCTCGACCAGCGGCAGGATGAGTTCGCCCGGCGGCGTCAGGCCGATGAGACGCTTGCCCGAGCGCACGAAAATGTCCACGCCCACCTCTTCCTCGAGTTCGCGGATCTGCCGGCTGACGCCGGGCTGGGAGGTGTGCAGGCTTTCGGCGACGTCGGTGAGGTTGAAGTCCCGCCTCACCGCCTCGCGCACGGAACGCAGCTGCTGGAAATTCATGGCGTGCGGCTCACCCCACCAGGGCGAGCTGGTTGCCGCCGGGATCCTTCACGTACATCACGCGCCGGGGCGCGCCGGGCGCGGAACAGACCGGATGGTGGCCCGCCGCGCGCAGGCGTTCGAGCACCTGCTCGTATGCTTCCGTGCGCAGGGCGAGCACGTCGGCCGTGAGGGGCCGCTCCAGCCGGGCCACCGGCGACAGCAGCAGCGTGGCGTTGCCGAGCGCGAAGCTGAACTGCCGCCCTTCCCCATCCAGCTCGCGCAGGCCCAGGATGCGGCGATAGAAATCGCGCACGGCGGCCGACTGGCGCGATGCGTAGGACAGCTGTACCGAAGCGAGAGACAGAGTGGGCGGCATGCCTGCATTCCTTGTTGCCTGATCCGCCACATGATAGGCAGCGCGCTTCCCGATTGACAAAGAGGATCTCATCAATAATTCATGAGTTCCGGAGTTAAAGACCAGATGATCTATGCATATAGCGCGAAGCGGCCCCGGCATCGCTTCCGTGGGTCGCTTCGCGCGCGTTCAGGCGCGCCGCCGCCGGCCGGCGGCGATGGCGGCGAAAGCGGCATCCAGGTCGGCGATGAGGTCGTCCGGATGCTCCAGGCCCACGTGCAGCCGCACCGCCGGGCCGGCGCCGTCCCAGTCGCGGTGGTCGGCCAGCCGCTCGGGCGCGGCTTCCAGCGCCAGGCTTTCGTAGCCGCCCCAGGACGCGCCGATGGAGAAATAGCGCAGCGCGTCCACGAAGCCGGCCGCCTCCTGCGGCGCGGCGTCCGCCAGGCAGAACGTCAGCAGGCCGTTGGCGCCCGTGAAATCCCGCCGCCACAGGGCATGCCCCGGATCCTGCTCCAGCGCCGGGTAGTACACCCGGGCCACCTCCGGCCGCTGCGCGAGGTGGCGCGCCACGGCGGTGGCGTTCTCCTGGTGGCGCGCCAGGCGCACGTCCAGCGTGCGCATGCCGCGCAGCGTCAGGTAGGCGTCGTCCGCGCCCACCGACAGGCCCAGCGCGTCGTGGGCGCGGCCGATGCGCTCGGCCAGCTCGTCGCTGTCGGCGGTCACCGCGCCCATCATCACGTCGGAATGGCCCGCCAGGTACTTGGTGGCCGCCTGCACCGATACGTGCGCGCCCAGGGCCAGCGGCCGGTAATGCAGGCCCGCGCCCCAGGTGTTGTCGGCGGCCACGATCACGCCCCGGCGGCGCGCGGCGGCGGCCAGCGCCGGCAGGTCCAGCACCTCGTACAGCAGCGAGCCCGGCGACTCCAGGTACAGCAACCGCGTATTGCGCCGCAATCGCTCGTCCAGCTCGTCGCGGCGGGGCGAAAAGTACTCGACCTCGATGCCGTGGCGCGACAGCAGGGCGCGGTCGGCCTTGCGCACCGGCGCGTAAACGCTGTCGCTCACCAGCACGTGGTCGCCCGGCTCCAGCAGCGCGAGAAAGACCAGCGTGATGGCCGCCAGGCCCGACGGCGCCAGCAGCGTGCGCGCGCCGCCCTCCAGGTCGGCGATCGCCGCCTCCAGCGCGGCATGCGTATCCAGCCCGTGGCGGCCGTAGGTGGCTACCCGTTCCCCCGCCGCGCGGCGGGCCTGCAGCCGGTGCTGCGTCTCGGTATCGGCAAACCGCAAGGTGCTGGCGCGCACCACCGGCACGTTGACCGGGCCCGCGCCGTCGACCAGCCTGGGCGCGCCGGCGTGCGCGAGGCGCGTGCGCACGTCGGGGGAACGGAGGGCGCCCGCGCTCATGACCGCACCTCCACGCTGGGCGACATCTCGCTCGCGTTGTAGCGGATGACCTCGCCGCTCTCCGGGCGGATGCCGATGCGGCCGTCCAGGGTTTCCAGCGGCCGGCCGTAGAGGTGGAAATGCAGCGCGGGCGGGCCGTCCTGCACATGGATGCTATGGATGTCGTCCGGCAGGAAAGCGATCGGCGCCCCGGGCTCCACCACCGCTTCGCGCACCTGCTCGAGCCGGGCGCGGCCGGGCTGGCTGCCGTCGTCGGCGCGCCGGTAGACGCGGTTCAGTTCGCGGCCCGACAGTGCCACGATGACCGCCCAGGTGGTGTGGTTGTGCGGCACGGTGCTCTTGCCCGGGTTGATCGCGTTGAGATAGAGCGCCAGGTCGTGGTCGCCGTCGTCGGGGTTGAGCCGGTAGCGGGTGGACGATTGCCCCGCGCCCGGCGCGGGCGGCGGAAAGTCCCCCGGCTCGAACAGATGGCGCTGCTCGGCCAGCCGTTGCAGCCGCTCCGAGACGAGCCCCAGCGTGGCGCGGTCCAGCCGCTCGCCGGCGGCGGTCCGCGCCGCCAGAATGCGTCGGATGTCGACCAGCGCCGCGTCGATGCTCTCGCGCCGCAAGGACGGCGCGGCGATAGGAGAAGAGGTGCTCATGATGAAATCTCCGGTTGAGCCGGCTCAGACCGCCAGGCGCAGGGGGTCGAAGCTCGGGTAATCGTCATAGGGATCCGCCACGGCCTGGCGTGGGCCACCGCGCGAACGCTGCAGGAACGCCCGGGTGCGCGCGCTGCGGGGCGCGCCGAACAATTGGGCGGGCGGCCCCGCCTCCACGATGCGGCCGGCTTCCATGAAGCAGACCGCGTTGCTCACTTCTTCGGCGAAGCGCATCTCGTGCGTGACCAGGATGCAGGTCATGCCGTCTTCCACCAGGTCGCGGATCACGGTCAGCACCTCGCCCACCATTTCGGGGTCGAGCGCGGAGGTCACTTCGTCGAACAGAATCAGCTCCGGCGACATGGCCAGCGCGCGGGCGATCGCCACCCGCTGTTGCTGCCCGCCGGACAGCTCACCGGGATAGGCGCGCGCCTTGTGCGCCATGTGCACGCGTTCCAGCAGCGCCATGGCCAGGGCCTGGGCCTCGCGCCGCGGCATGCGGCCCACCCGGACCGGCGCGGCGGTCACGTTTTCCAGCACGCTGAGGTGCGGAAACAGGTTGTATTGCTGGAACACGAAGCCCACGCGCTTGCGCAGCGCCACGAACTCGGCCTCGCGCCTGAGCCGGTGCACCTCCACGCCGTTCACCCGGATCTCGCCGCGCCGCGGGCGCAGCAGCCCCGTCAGGCAGCGCAGGATGGTGGATTTTCCCGAGCCCGACGGGCCGATGATGGACACCGCCTCGCCGCGCCGCACGGCGAGGTCTATGCCGTTCAGGACCGGGGTCTGGCCGAAGGCGAGGTGCACGCCGGCGAGCTGCACCAGGGCGGGGCCGCCGTTCTCAGTGCCGGGCATAGCGGCGCTCCAGATGGCGCGTCAGCCGCGCGATGGGATAGCAATAGGCGAAGAACATAGCCAGCAGTGTGAAGTAGATGAGAACGGTGAAATCGGTGCGCGCCACGGTATTGCTCGCCACCGTGGCGGTATCGACGAGGTCGTGCACGCCCACCAGCGAGGCCAGCGACGTGCTCATGGTGATGCTGGCGTAGAGGCTCATCCACGGCGCGAGCATGCGCCGCAGGCACTGCGGCAGCACCACGGCGCGGTAGATCTGCGCGCGCGTGTAGCCCAGAGACAGCCCCGCCTCCCATTGGGCGCCGGGAATAGACTGCACCGCGCCGCGGAAGATCTCCGCCACGTTGGCCGAGGCGGGCAGGGCCAGCCCGATCACGACCTTGGTCCAATCCTCGAAGGGCGCGCTCCAGCCTCCGATCGCGATCTCGAACGGAAACACGTAGGTCGTGAAATACACCAGCACCAGGATGGGCGCATTGCGGAAAGCCTGCACGTACAGCCGGGCGAGCGCGCGCATCGGCCCGGCCGGCGACAGCGACAGCGCGCCCACCAGCAGCCCCAGGCCCGTGCCCAGCGCCATCGCGAGCAGGCTGATCCGTACGTTCATGCCCAGGCCGCGCAGCAGGCCCGGCCACCAATGCCAGAGCTGGCGCGCGGCCTCCGGCGCGGACCCCGTGGCGCTCCAGTACAGCGCCAGCGCGGCCAGGCCCAGCGCCGCCAGCGCCCAGGGGTCGGAGATCAGGGCCCGGGCCAGCCGCCCCAGGCCGCGGCGCGCGGCCGGTCGCGCTGCGAGCACGATGTCACTGGCCATAGCCCGGCATCCTCAGTCGCGCCTCCAGCCAGCGCCCGGCGGCGCTCACCAGCCAGGTCAGCAGGAAGAAATACAGCAGAATCAGCAACAGCAGCTCCAGCACGTTGTCGCGCTGCGACCAGATCATGATGGACTCGTAGGTCACGTCGCCCACCGCGATGGCCGAGGCGATCGCGGTCATCTTCACCAAGTCCACGAGGTTGTTCACCAGGGCCGGCAAGGCAAAACGGAACGCCAGCGGCAGCTGCACCCGCCACAGGGTCTGCACCCGCGAGAACGCCAGCGAGCGCCCGGCCTCCAGCGTCGCCGCGGGCACCGCCTCGATGCCCGCGCGCAGCGCCTCGGCGTGGAAGACCGCCTTGTGCAGGGCCACCACGATCACCACCCACATGAAGGGAGAAACCGGGTTTCCTCCCTCCAGCTTGCGCGAGATCAGCATGTTGAGCACGAGAAAAGCGCAATAGAGCTGCACCAGGGTCGGCGTGTTGCGCGTCACTTCGACGAAAGCCGCCAACAGCCGCGCCAGCCAGCGCCGGCCGCTGGTGAGCCCCGCGGCGATGAGCACGCCCAGCGCCAGGCTGGCGGGAATCGCCGCCAGGCAAAGCTGCAGCGTGACCCACAGCCCGTGCGCGAACGCGGCGCGCTCGGCGGGGTCCAGCACGAACGCATAGTTCAGCCCCAGCGGGCGCGCCAGCGCCACCCATTGTTCCAGCGCCTGCTGCAGACTCATGCTGCCGCCCTGCCCCGCAGCGCGCGCACGGCCCGCGCGATGCGCTCCACCGCGAGCTCGATCTGCGCATCGGAAGCGGCATACGAGAGCCGGACGTACGGCGACAGGCCATAGGCCGCACCGGCCACCACCGCCACGCCCTCGGCCTCCAGCAGCCAGCGGGCCACGTCGGCGTCGGCTTCCAGGAGCGCGCCGTCCGGCCGCTGCGTGCCGATCAGGCCCGACACGTCCACCCACGCGAAAAAGGCGCCGCCGGGCGGCAGCACACGCAGTCCGCGCACCTGCGCCAGCCCTTCCTCCACCCGCCGCGCGCGCCGCGCATAGGCGGCGCGCGCCTGGGCGGCGAAATCGACCGCCGCGCCCCGCAAGGCGGCCAGCGCGGCAGCTTGTCCCACCGAGCTGGGACCGGACGAGACCTGCGACTGCACGGCCTCCAGGGCGGCGACCAGGCCCGAGGGGCCCGCGCCCCAGCCGATGCGCCAGCCCGTCATCGCATAGGTCTTGGACACCCCGCCCACCAGCAGCGTGCGCGCCTGCAGATCGGGCGCGACCGACAGCCAGTGCGCCGGCGGCCGGCCGAACCAGATCTGGTCGTACATTTCGTCCCACAGCACCAGCACGTCGGGGTGCTGGCGCAGCACGGCCGCCAGCGCCGCCAGCTCCGCGCTGTGGTAGACCGACCCCGTGGGATTGGCCGGCGAGTTGAGCACCACCCACTTGGTGCGGGGGCTCAGCGCCTGGCGCAGCGCCGCGGGCGTGAGCTTGAAGCCGTCGGCTTCGCGCGTGGGCACGATGACGGGCGTGCCGCCGTTGATGCGCACGCTGTCGGGAAACGTCGGCCAGTACGGCGCCGGGATCACCGCCTCGTCGCCCTCGTCCAGCGTGGCCGCGAAGGCCAGGTAAATGACCTGTTTGCCGCCGTTGGACACGATGATGTCGCCACTGGAAATGCGCAGGCCGTGGCGCGCCGCATAATCCGCCGCGATCGCCTCGCGCAGGCCGGGCGTGCCGGCCGTGGGCGTGTACTTGGTCTGCCCGCCGCGCAGCGCGGCGATGGCCGCCTCCTTGATCGCCTCCGGCGTATCGAAATCGGGCTCGCCCGCGGTCAGGGACACGATGGAATGGCCCTGGGCGCGCAGGCGCGCGGCCAGGGCGCTGGCCGCCGCGATGGGCGATATCTGGGCGGCGCGGGCGCGCGCCGACAGAACGGCGGGAAACAGCGTGGCGGTCATGGAACCTCCTGTGCGGGAAAACGGACGAAGCCGGTCAGGGCGCCTTGGCTTCGGGCGGCGCGGCGTCGAACCGATCGTCCCGGGCCCGGGCGCGGGCGTCGCGGATGTAGTCGGCGGGCACCCGCCATTTCTCGGCCTCGGCCAGCAGAAAGCCCGATTTGTGCCAATCCCGGATCACGCCGTCCACGAACGCGCGCGTGTCGGCCTCCCCGCGCCGCGTCCAGATCACGGTGGGCGACGGAATCAGCTGCTCCGTGGTCGCCAGCTCGAAGCCGCTCCACTGCGCCGCGCTCTCGCCGTGCAGCGTCTGGTACAGCGCGGGGTAGATGTGCACCGAGGCGTCGCAGGCGCCGCCCTTGAGCGCCAGCAGCGATTCGGGAATGTTGCGCAGACCCTTGACCGTGGCGCCGTAGGTTTCCTGCAACGGACGGGTGAAGTTGCTGCCCTGCGACACGCAGGCCACCTTGCCGCGCAGGTCTTCCCAGCGCCTGATGCCGCTTTTCCGGGACACGAGCGCTCCGCCGCCCACCAGGTTGTAGGGCGTGGGCGCATAGCTCAGGATCTCGCTGCGCTCCTGCGTCCATTGGATGTTGGCGATCAGCAGGTCGACCTTGCCGGCCTGCAGGAACTGCACCCGGGTCGCGGCGGTGACGGGCACCGTATCCAGCCCGACGCCGAGCCGGCGCGCGATATCCTGCGCCAGCTCGGTCTGGAAGCCCCCCACCTTGCCGGTAGCGGGATCCAGCACGCCGAACGGCGGACTCGCGCCGTCCACGCCCACCACGATGCGGCCGCGGGCGCGCACCTTCTCGAGCGTGGCATCCGCATGGCCCGCGGCGGGCCACAGCAGCGCAAGCGCCAGCAGCGGCGGCAGTGGATTGCGCCCCCCCATCACGCGCCCTCCTTCTTCACGGCCGCGTCGTGCAGGGTCTGCAGCAGGGGCTGCGGCGGCGTAATGCCCAGCCGCTTTTCCGTCTCGATGAGCCAGCCGGTCCGGTGCCATTCGCGCACCACCTTGTCCACGGCGGCGATCGTGTCCTGCTCTCCCTTGCGGGTCCACACCACCGAATCGGCCGGCAGAATCTCATCGGCGATGGGGGCATGGAATTCCGACCACTCCGCGCTTTCGCGCAGCAGCGGCCGGATCAGCGTGGAATCATGCACCGCCGCCACGCACAGGCCGCCCTTGAGCGCGAGCAGCGAGTCCGACGAGGTCTTGTAGCCCTTGACCACCGCGCCGTACTCCGAGGCCAGCGGCCTGGCGTAGCTGGAACCCTGCGAGACGCAGACCGGCTTGCCGCGCAGGTCGGCCCAGGTCTGCACGCCGCTGTCCTTGCGGGTGGCGGCCGCGCCGCCCACGCGATAGAACGGCGTCGGAGCATAGCCCAGGATTTCCGCCCGCTCGGGGTTGAGTTCCATCGACGCGATGAGCAGATCGACCTTGCCTGAAATCAGGAACTGCACGCGGGTGGGCGTCTGCACCTGCACCAGGTCCACCGGCACGCCCAGCCCCTTGCCCAGGGCGCGCGCCAGCTCGGGGTTCCAGCCCACGAGCTGGCCCGTCTGCGGATCCAGCGAGCCGAAGACCCCGCCGTTGGCCAGCACGCCGATGGTGATCTTGCCGCGCTCGCGCACCTTGTCCAGGGTGGCGTCGGCGTGCGCCGCGGCCGCGCCCAGCGCCAGCGCGAGCGCCGCGCCGGCCCGGCGGGCGGGGCCGGAAGAAAAGAGGAAAGCGGATCTGGCCATGAAGCAGTGCACCTTTGCGTGGATGTCGCGCGCCGCGGCGCGCCGGAATGTCGAAAAGCGTGCCCATCGTGCCGGACCGGCCGCGCATCGCGCAAAGAAGGCTTTCAGATATGAATATGACGGCCGCGGCCGTGCCCGCCCGGGCGCCTTTGCCCATGTGCCTCCGCATGTGCTCTCCGCATGTGCTTATGCGCTTTGCTTCGTAGCGCGCGCCGTGCGCCTGCTCCTACGATGCGGGATCTCCGCTGCCTCCGCTCGTTGTCTGCATGTCTGCCGATCCCGCCCTGCTTGCCGCTTCCGCCGCGCCGCCCGCGCACCGCCACCCGCCGTGGATGGCCGTGCCCCGCGCGGCCCTGCGGGCCCTGGCGCGCGCCCTGCCTACCGTGGCCGGCGTGGTGCTGCTCAGCTTTTTCCTCATGCAGGCCGTGCCGGGCGACGCGGCCGACGTGATCGCGGCCGAATCGGGCTCGGCCACCGCGGAAAGCATGGCCGAGCTGCGCGGCCACTTCGGGCTGGACCAGCCCGTGCTGCGCCAGCTCGGCGCCTACGTCTCGCGCCTGGCGCGCCTGGACCTCGGCACATCGCCGCGTTACAACGCGCCCGTGGCCGACCTCATCGCCAGCCGCCTGGGCAATACCGCGCTGCTCATGCTGACGTCCCTGGGCGCCGCGCTGGCCGCGGGCATCGCGCTGGGCGCGCTGATGGCCGCGTTCGCCGGCCGCTGGCCGGACCGGCTGCTGTCGCTGGCCTCGCTGCTGCTCTATTCCACGCCCGGCTTCTGGCTGGGCCTGATGGCCATCATTCTGTTCTCGGTGAAGCTGGGCTGGCTGCCGCCCGGCGGCGTCGCCACCCTGGGCAGCTCCGCGCAAGGGTGGCGGCACGCGCTGGACGCGGCGCGCCACCTCGCGCTGCCGGCCCTTGCGCTGTCGGGCTTCCACGTGGCGATCTTTTCCCGCCTCACGCGCGCGGCGATGCTGCAGGCCGCCCGCCAGGATTACGTGCGCACCGCGCATGCCAAGGGAGTGAAGCCGCTGGCCGTCACCCTGCGCCACGTGTTGCGCAACGCCCTCATGCCGGTGCTGACCGTGGCCGGCCTGAACTTCGGCGCCGTACTGGGCGGCGCGGTGGTGGTCGAGACGGTCTTCAGCTGGCCCGGCCTGGGCCGCCTGGCCTACGAATCCGTCATCGCGCGCGACTACGCAGTGCTAATGGGCGTGCTGGTGCTGTCCTCGCTGATGGTCATCGCCGCCAACATCCTGGTCGATGCGCTGCAGGCCGCGCTCGACCCCCGCCTGCGCGCGCGCTGACCCCGCCTGCCTGTCCCGAACCCCATGCCCTCCACCCCCACCTTTTCCTTCCGCGCGCCGCGCGCCAGCGCGGCCGGCCGCTTCTTCGCCAATCCCGCCGCGCTGGCGGGCCTCGCGCTGCTGGGCCTGATTGTCGCCGCGGCGCTGGGCGCCCCCTGGATGTTTCCGCACGACCCGCTGGACATGGTGGGTCCGCCCCTGCTCTGGCCGGGGCAGGACCCCGCCTTTCCGCTGGGCACCGACACCATGGGCCGCGACGTGGCGGCCGGCCTGGCGCACGGCGCCCGCGTCTCGCTCGCGGTGGGCCTGACCGCCGCCGCCCTGTCGCTGACGATAGGCATCTCCGTGGGTGCGGCCGCCGGCTACTTCGGCGGCTGGACCGACCGCGTGCTGGTGCGCGTCACCGAGCTGTTCCAGACCATTCCCGCTTTCCTGCTGGTAATCGTCATCGTCGCCATCGCGCAGCCTTCGGTGCGCGTGATCTCGCTGGCCATCGGCGCCGCTTCCTGGCCCGTGGTGGCCCGGCTGGTGCGCGCCGAGTTCCGCGCGCTGGTCCACAGCGAGTTCGTGCTCGCCGCGCGCAGCCTGGGCTATGGCCACTGGCGCATGGCGCTGGCCGAGATCCTGCCCAATGCGCTGCCGCCCGTCATCGTCGCCACGTCGGTGCTCGTGGCCAACGCCATCCTGATGGAATCGGCGCTGTCTTTCATGAGCCTGGGCGACCCGAACGCGGTTTCCTGGGGCAGCATGATCGGCGACGCGCGCGAAGTCTTGCGCACGTCGTGGCAGCTCGCTGCGTTGCCCGGGCTTTCCATCGTCGCCACCGTGCTGTCGCTGAACCTGCTCGGCGACGCCGCCAACGACGCCTTCAACCCCCGACTCGCTCCATAGGCTCCTCATGACCGATGCCATTGCCGCCGCCGGCGCGCCCCGCGGCGCCGTCCCCCTGCTGCGCGTGCGCGGCCTGCGCGTGGACTTCGCCACGCCTTCCGGCCCGCGCGCCGCCGTTCGCGGCCTGGACCTGGAATTGCGCCGCGGCCAGGCGCTGGCGCTCGTGGGCGAATCCGGATGCGGCAAGTCCACCACCGCGCTGGCGCTCATGCGGCTTCTCGGCCCCGGTGCGCGCCGCTCGGGCTCGATTGCGCTGGAAGGACGCGAGCTCTCCGAACTGCCCGATTCCGCGTTCCGGCAACTGCGCGGCAGCCGCCTGGCCATGATCTTCCAGGAACCCATGACCTCGCTCAACCCGGTGCACACCATCGGCCGACAGATCGAGGAAGCCATCCTGAGCCACGAGCGCCTGGACCGGGCGGCGCTGCGCGCGCGGACCCGCGAACTGCTGGAGCGCGTGCGGATCTCGCGCGCCGCCGAGCGCCTGGACGACTACCCGCACCAGCTTGCCGGCGGCCAGCGCCAGCGCGTCATGATCGCCATGGCCATTGCCTGCCGGCCCAGCCTGCTCATCGCCGACGAACCCACCACCGCGCTGGACGTCACCGTGCAGGCCAGCATTCTCGCGCTGCTCGACGAGCTGCGCCGCGACCTCGGCATGGGCCTGCTGCTCATCACGCACGACCTGGGCGTGGTGCGCGACCGCGCGGACGACGTCATCGTCATGCACGACGGCGTGGCGGTCGACAGCGCGCCGGCCGCGCAACTGTTCGCCCATCCCGCCCACCCTTACACGCGCGGCCTGCTGGAAGCGTCCCTGCACATGCGGCCACAGGCCCGCGCGCGACGTGAGCGCCTGCCGGAGATCCGCGTCGAGCGCGGGCCGGACGGTGCCGCGGCCCGGTTTGCGGTGTTCCAGCCGCCACGCGCCGGCGGGGCGGCGCGGCAGCACGCGCCGGACGGCCCAGTCCTGCTGTCCGTGCGCGGCCTGCGCGCCGCCTACCAGGGCCGCGGCGGCGCGCACGTCGCGGTGGACGACGTGGCGTTCGATCTCGGCGCGGGAGAAACCCTGGGCCTGGTGGGCGAATCCGGCTGCGGCAAGTCCACGCTCTCCCGCACGCTGCTGCGCCTGACCGGCGCTCACGCCCGCGTGCGCGGCAGCGTGCGCTTCGAAGGCGCGGAACTGCTGGAGCTGCCCGAACGGCGGCTCCAGCCCTGGCGCAGGCAGATGCAAATGGTGTTCCAGGATCCCTATGGCTCGCTGAACCCGCGTCATCGCATCGGCGCCATCCTGGACGCGGCCCAACGCGCGCACGGCATACGTGACCGCCACGAGCGCGCCGCCAACACCGAGGCCATGCTGAAGCAGGTGGGCCTGCCGGCCGACGCGGCCGTCCGTTATCCGAACCAGTTTTCCGGCGGGCAGCGCCAGCGGATCGGCATTGCCCGCGCGCTCATCGTGCGCCCGCGCCTGCTGGTGCTGGACGAGCCCGTCTCGGCGCTGGACGTGTCCATCCAGGCGCAGATCCTCAATCTGCTGGCCGAGCTGAAAGAGGCCCTGGGGCTGTCCTATCTCTTCATCTCGCACGATCTTTCGGTGGTGCGCTACTTCTGCGACCGCCTGCTCGTCATGCGCGAAGGCCGCATCGTGGAAAGCGGAACCCCCGACGACATCTGGCGCGCGCCGCGGCATCCGTACACACGCCAGCTGCTGTCGTCCGTGCCCGGCCGGGGTCGGCGCGACTGAAGCCGGTCGGGCCGGGCCAGCGGCAAAAAAAAAGCCCCTTGCGGGGGCTTTAAACCAGGCGGCAAGCAAAGCGGATCTATTTCAGGCGCACGCCCGCGGCGGCAAGCACCTGCCGGTAGACGGCGATGTCGTTGCGGACGGTTTCGTCCACCGCCGCGGGCGGCGTCGCCGCCACGGCAAAGCCCAGATTCTCCAGCAGCGCGGCGGTTTCCGGCTCGCGCAGCACGGCGACGATGTCGCGATTGAGCCGGTCCACCAGCGCGCGCGGCGTGCCGGCCGGCGCCGAAAACCCCTGCCAGCTTTCCACCACGTACCCCGGCAGCCCGGCCTCCTGCAGCGTGGGCACCTCGGGCAGGGCCTTGGAACGGTAAGGCGTGGTCACGGCCAGCGCCACCAGCTTGCCGGCGCGCACGTTCTCGGTGGCCGCGGCCAGCGTAATCAGCATGGCGTCCACATGCCCGCCCAGCACGTCCAGCGTGGCCGGGCCGCCGCCCGGATACGGAATCTGGTTGGTGCGCGCGCCGATGCGCTCGTTGAGCAATTCCACTGCCAGATGCTGCAGGCTGCCCGTGCCGCCGGGCAGTGCCACGGAGATCTCTCCGGGCCGCCGGCGCACCAGCTCCGCGAACTCCGCGAAGTTCCGCACGCCCAGCCCCGGGCGGACCACCAGCAACTGCGGATTGGTGACCGCCTTGGTGATGCCGACCAGGTCGCGCAGGGGATCGTATGAGCGCGCGCCGGGCTGCAGCGCGTTGAGCGACAGCGCATCGCCGCTCAGCAGCAGCGTGTGGCCGTCGGGCCTGGCATGCGCCACGGCCGCGTTGCCGATGGCGCTGCTCGCTCCTGGCTGGTTCTCGACCACCACGCTCTGCCGCCACTTCTCGCTCAGGCGCTGCGCAATGGTGCGCGCCAGTTTGTCGGCGCTTCCGCCCGCCGCCACCGGCACCACGATCTTGACGGGGCGCGAGGGATACTTCGCCGCTTCGTCGCGCTCGGCCGGTGCGGCCCCCGATCCGCTCCACAGCGTCAGCCCCGCCGCTACGGCCAGCGCGGCCGACAGCCCGGTCTTGAGGAATGTCTTGCGATCCATGTTCGTCCCCTTACGCCGGCACGGCCGCGTCGGCCGTGGCGGGAACCGGCGGCGCATAGGGCTCGAAGCGGCCGCCGGCGATCGCCACCGATTCCCGGCCGTCCACGCCCACCGGCACGTCACCGGCCAGCGTGATCCGGTAAAGCACGCGCTCCGTATCCAGGTAGGCGAAGTCGCCGGGCCCCTGGTGCGCGGTCGCGCGGTTGTCCCAGAACGCGATGCTGCCCGGCGCCCAGCGGAACCGCACGGTGTACTCCGGCTGGGTAATGGCCGCGAAGAACAGCTCCAGCAGATGCCGCGACTCGATCTCCGACAAACCCAGCAGCTTGCGGGTAAAGCCCGGATTGACGAACAGCGCGCGCTCGCCGCTGTCGGGCAGCACCCGCACCACCGGGTGGTCCGCCACGCGCGGCTCGGCCTGCACGCGCCTGGCGTATACGGTCTGGTTGTCGAAGTCGCCGTTGTAGCCGCCGAACTGGTGCCGCGCCCATAGCGTATCGGCCAGGCGCTGCAAGGGCGGCGACAGATGCTCGTAAGCCGCCGCCAGGTTCGTGAAGAGCGTGTCGCCGCCGTAGGCCGGCACCTGGCGGCCCGCGCGCAGAATGGACGCGAACGGCGGATTGACCACGCCCGTCACGTCGGTGTGCCAGCGCTCGCCGCGCCGCCCGCTGGTGGAGCGCGAAGAAATGGTGCGTATCTGTGGATAGCCTTCGGGCGGATTGGCGTCGTACGGATGCGCATGCGTCGGATCGCCAAACAGGCGCGCAAATGCGAGGTGCTGCTCGTGATCGATGTGCTGGTCGCGGAAGAACACCACCTTCCAGCGCGCCAGCGCCTGCCGCACCGCGCGCACCGCGGCCGGCGCCAGCGGCTTGCGCAGGTCGATGCCGTGGATTTCCGCGCCGGTGAACACCGAGAGCGGGCGCACCTCGATGTGCTCTCCGTTTTCGTCCTCCGCGCGATTCGAACCGATGTCCAGTCCCATGGCCGTGCTCCCTTTCAATATGAGTCGAGCCAGAATAGGGAGACGGCGATGCCGGTCAAAATACAGAAGCGCAATGTCTACATGCGAACCCGCCCCGCTGCCCGCAAAGCCTTTATCCATGCGGCTTTGCGCGGTTATCTGAATACCGGATATCGATATGCGGCGCGCCGCCGCGCATCATGCGGCCGGCGGGGCGCGGCACGCACAAGGCCGGCGGGGCGCCCGCGGCGGCCGGAGGACCGGCTGCGGCGGCGGGCCCAGGCGGGGCGACAAATTCCGGGTTTTGACAATAAAATTGATAGTCATTCCCATTTGTGAATATTCATTTTCCGCATTTTTCCGGATTTCTTTTCGTACGCCCCGCCTTGAACTCGGATCATCCCACCCCAGCCCCCGACAGCCCGCCCGGCATGGACAGCACAGGCATCGCCTCGCTCTACCGGCAGCACCATGCCTGGCTGCTCAAACAGCTCCTGCGTCGCCTGGGCGGACAGCACGCGGAGGCCTGGGACCTGGTGCACGACACCTTCGAGCGCGTGCTCAGGCAGCCCGCCCGGAACCGGCAGGACCAGCCGCGCGGCTACCTGGGCACGATCGCCAAGCGGCTGCTGATCGACCGGCACCGCCGCAGGCAAATCGAAAACGCCTACCTGGAGGCGCTGGCCGGCCAGCCGGAGCGGATGGCGCCTTCGCCGGAAGCCATCGTGGAAATCGTGGAGCAGCTGCGCGGCATCTGCGACACGCTGGACCGGATGCCGCAACGCATGCGCGACGTGTTCCTGCTGGCGCGCATCGAGGGGTTGGCCTATGGCGACATCGCCGGGCGGCTCGGCGTCAGCGTGAACATCGTGCAGAAAGACATGATCCAGGCCTGGCAGCGGTTCTATTACGCATTGCATGGATAAGCGCGCGCCCCATCCCGTGGTGGAACAGGCCGCCGCCTGGCTCGTGCGGCTGCAGGCGGATCCCGACGGCCGCGCCCTGCGCGAGTGGAAACGCTGGTACGAGGCCGATCCCGAGCATGCCGCGGTATGGGAACGCTTCGCGGCGCTGCACGAAAGCCTGCCCGACGGCAGGCGCGCGCGGGACCGCGCGGCCGCGCAGGCTGTCCAGGCCGGGGCTTCCTTGCACGCAAGGCGGCGCAGCCTCAAGTTCCTGCTGGCCGCCGCCGCCACAGGGCTGACGGCCGCCGCCACCCACCGCTACGCCAGCGATCGCGGCTGGCTCGCCGAATATCGCACCGAGACCGGCGAGCAGCGCATGCTCAGCGTGGGCGCGCGCGGCGTTCCGCTGCTGCTCAATACCGATACCGCCGTCGATATCGCGCAGAACGGCGCGTTCATCGACATCTGCCTGCATGCGGGAGAACTGCTGCTGGATCTGCGCGCGCAGGCCGCGCCGGGCCTGCGCGTGGTCACCCGCGACGCCGCCATTGAGCCCCTGGACGCCCGGCTGGTGGTTCGCCACCTGCGCGGCGGCCCGCCGCGGCACACGCTGGTCGCCCTCACCGCCGGACGCGCGCGCATCGTCACGGAAGGCGGCGCAAGCCAGGATGTCCTGGCCGGCCAGGCGGTGCTGGCCAGGACCGACCGCGTCGAACCGGCCGGCGGCCGGCCCGAGCGGGCATTCGCCTGGACGCAGGGCATGCTGGTGGCCGAGGGCATGCGGCTGGACGAATTCCTCGACGAACTGGCGCGCTACCGCCCCGGGTTCGTGCGCTGCGACCCGGCGCTGGCGGGCCTGCGCGTCACGGGCACCTTCCGGCTTCGCGACACGGACCGGATCCTGGCGGCCCTGGCGGAATCGCTGGGCCTGAAAGTCGAATACCGCACCCGCTACTGGGTCCATGTCGTGGCGGCATGAAGAATTGAAACAACATGTAAATACCAGGCAGATGCGCAAGCCTGGCTCGTTAGGACAAGGTGAAACCCTTTCTTCGAGGCCTCGTACCGCCGCCATGTCCCATACCGCCATACCGCACGCAAACCGCCCTGCCTCCGTCAAGTCTCCCGTCCCGCGCCTGCTGGCGCTGCTGGTCGCCGGCGCCCTGGCCCTGCCCGCGCTGTCCGCCCGGGCGGCGGAAAACGCCCGTCCGGGGCTCGTGGAATTGTCCCTGCCCGCCCTGCCCCTGCAGGAGGCCCTGCTGCGCCTGGGCCAGCAGGCCGGCACGACCATCATCGTCGATCCCCGGCTGACCCAGGGCAAGGCCATCGCCCCGATGCTGCTGCGCGGTTCGCTGGAACAGGCCCTGCGCGAGGTGCTGCAAGGCACGGGGCTGCACGCCGTGGCCAACGGCAACAACGAAGGCTACCGCATCGAACCGCTGCCGGCCGCGCGCCCCGACGACACGGCCCTGCTTCCGGCGGTCACCGTCCTCGGCAATGCCGGCGGCGCGGCGGGTCCGCTGAGCCTGGACAGTTCCGCCGCCACCAAGACCGATACGCCGCTCATCGAGACCCCGCAATCCATCTCCGTCGTCAACCGCGAGCTGATGGACATGCTGGGCGCCGAATCCGCCGCCGAGGCCTTGCGCTACAGCGCCGGCGTAACCGTGGGCGGATACGGGGTGGACAGCCGCGTCGACGAAATATCGGTGCGGGGCTTCCGCACCGGCAGCTTCGCCAACAACCTCTACCTGGACGGCCTGCGCCCGCCCGGCAGCAGCAGCGGCGCCACGGCCTCGGCCACGCAATTCGACGGATACGGGCTGGAACGCGTGGAAGTGCTGCGGGGCCCGTCCTCGGTGTTGTACGGGCAGATCGCGCCGGGCGGGCTGGTCAATGCGGTCAGCAAGCGCCCCACCGACTATGCGCGCGGCGAGATCGGCATATCGACCGACAACAATGGGCTGGCCCGTCTCAACGCGGATGTCAGCGGCCCGCTGGATGCCGCGGGCCAGTGGCTGTACCGCGTCGTGGGCACCGGCTATCACACGGACACCCAGGTCGACCACGTCGAGCTCAACCGCCTGATGATCGCGCCCAGCCTGACCTGGCGGCCTTCGGCACGCACCTCGCTCACGCTGCTGGCCAGCTACCAGCAGGACCGCGGCGGCAGCACCTACCAGTTCCTGCCCTCGCACGGCACCTACGTCGCGACGCAGTATGGCCGCTTCGGATCGGATCGCTTCCTGGGCGAACCCGACTTCAACCGCTACGACCGCACGCAGTCCTCCATCGGCTACGAATTCAGCCATGCGTTCACGCCCGGCCTCAAGATCAACCAGAAGCTGCGCTACATGCGCGTGGATACCGACAATGCCGGCGTCAGCCGGCGCGGCGACCTGCAGGCCGACGGACGCACCCTGCTGAGAACCGCGTCGTCCAACGAGATCCGTTCCGAAGGCTTCTCGATGGACACCAACGCGCAATTCGATTTCAATGCGGGCCCGACCCGGCACACCCTGCTCACCGGCGTGGACTACCGGACCCAGACCATACGCGTCGCCCAGGCCAGCGGCACGGTCGGCCCGCTGGACGTGTTCGATCCGCATTACGGCAGCCCCGTCACGCTGTCGGCGATGCAGCCCTCGCGCCGCAGCGAAAGCGAGCAGACCGGACTGTACGCGCAGGACCAGCTCCGCTGGAACCAATGGACGGCCACCATGGGCGTGCGGCGCGACTGGTCGCGCGACACGTCGCTGGTGCGCACCACCGGCGTCAAGACGGGCTACGCCGACGAGGCCACGACGTGGCGGGCCGGCCTGGTCTATCTGTTCGACAACGGCTTCGCACCGTATGCCAGCTATGCCACCTCGTTCGAGCCGGTCAACGGCGTGACGTACGAAGGAGAGCAATTCAAGCCCACCGAAGGCAAGCAGATCGAGGCCGGCATCAAGTACCAGCCGCCCGGCTCGCGCAGCATGGTCACGCTGTCCGCCTACGAAATCCGCCAGCAGAACATCACCACGCCCGACCCCGACCCCACGCATTTGTGCGACGGCTCGCAATGCCAGGTGCAAACCGGCGAAGGACGCGTGCGCGGGCTGGAACTCGAAGGCAATCTTGCACTGTCCGACAATCTCACCGTCATTGCGTCGGCCACGCTCATGCGCGGCAAAGTGACCAAGAGCAACAGCACGGACGAAGGCAACGACCTGCCGCGCGTGCCGCGCCGCAGCTACAACCTGTGGCTGGATTACCGCTTCCCGCAGGGTATGCTGGCCGGCTTGAGCGTCGGCGGCGGCGTGCGCCACACCAGCAGCAGCTACGGCGACAGCGCAAACCTCTACCCCAGCGGCTCCGTTACCCTGTTCGACGCCGCGCTGCGCTATGACCTGGGCGCCATCGCCCCCTCGTTGAAGGGCCTGAGGTTCTCGCTCAACGCCGCCAACCTGACCGACAAGGAATACGTCGCCAACTGCTCCGGCAACGCCAGCTGCTACTACGGAGCGCGCCGCGCGATCACCGCCAACCTCAACTACCGCTGGTAATACCGCCATGTCGAAACGCCGCACTCTCGCAAGTTCCCTCCTGGGCTGCCTGCTGCTCGCCGCCGGCGCGCAGGCCCAGCCGCCCGCGCCCGGCGGGCCGGGCACCCAATTGGTGGGAGAAACCGTGGCAGACCGCCCGTCGGCCCTGTACCGGTTCGAAAGACACCTGATGGACTCGGCGGACGGCAAGCGCCATTACCGCATCGAAATCGCCATCCCCCGCACGCCGCCGCCCGCGGGCGGCTACGCCGCGCTCTACATGCTCGACGGCAACGCGGCCATGGACACGCTCACCGATGCCGACCTGGCCAGGCTGGCGCGCACCCGCCCTCCCGTGCTGGTGGCCGTCGGCTACGACGTGCCCACCCGCAACGACGTGGTCGCCCGCGCCTACGACTACACGCCCCCGGTGCGCGGCGCGGACGGCAAGCTCGTGGAAACGCCCATCGTGCGAGGGCGGCCCGGCGGCGGCGCCGACGTCTTCCTGCAGCTCATCGTGTCGCGCGTCAAGCCGCTGGTCGGCGCGCGCGCCCGCGTCGATCCGAAGCGGGCCTATCTGTGGGGCCACTCGTATGGCGGGCTCTTCACGCTGCATACGCTGTACACCCAGCCCGATACTTTCGCGCGGTACATCGCCGGCGATCCCTCGGCATGGTGGCATGATGGCGCGCTCATCGACGAGTGGCGGGCGTTCGACGCGCGCCGCGCGGCGGGCAAGCGCGTCGCCATCCTGGTGGGCACGAAACCCCGCGACCCCGCCCGGCCCGCTCCCAACCCGCCGCCCGCCCACGACGACGGGGCGGACATCGACCCGCGCAAGGCCGTCCGCGAAATGGCGGAGGGCCTGCGGCGGGGCGGCGCCGACGTGGACTATGAGGCGTTTCCGCAATACGGCCACGGAGACATGATCCGCGTCTCGCTCGAGCGTGCGCTGGAGATCGCCACCCAGCCCTGAGCCCGGCCCCGGCGCGGGACATCCCGCGCGCCGGGCGCCCCTTCCACCCACCGTCCGTCGGGAGAGGCGCCTCCCTCGTTCATGCCGTCTAGTGCACAGGCCGCATATCGTGCCGATGCACTAGGCGCATTCGTCCAGCCGGTCCGGGCCGGGCGCTTCCGCCGCGGCGCGCCGGATTTCTCCGCGCCTTCCCCGCGGCGCCGAGGGCGCGCCGGCGTTTCCGCCGGCGGCGGCGGACGCCCGCCCCTCATCCGGATTTCAGCCCCGGCGCCCTCATCCCCATGCGCGAGGGCCGGATGTCCTAGGCCTAATCGGCAATTGGTCGCGATCGCATATCGACGAATTATGCAGCCATCCTCCGCTGCGTAAGCCGTGCCTACGTCCAGCGGATACCTCGCAACCGCTCGACATCCTAGGCCGCACCATGAACCAGGTTCACAAAATCGTCTGGAGCACCGCAAGGCGCCAATACATTGTCGTTTCCGAACTGGCCCGCGGGCGCGGCAAGTCCGCGGCGTCGCGCGCGCCCGCGGCCCGGACGCGCCTGCGCAAGACGGTCCTCGCGCTCCCCATGCTGGGCGGCGCGCTGGCCGTCGCGGGGCTGCTCGCGCCCCTGGCCGGCGCGTCCACCTGCCAGACCGGCACGGCGGGCCAGTCCGCGCCGGCGGGCGGCAATTGCGCCGTCTCCGCCTACAACCCGCCGGCCAGCAACAACGGCGTGGGCGGCGCCGTCGTCACCAACGGCGACACCGTCACGCTGCACGGCGCCGCGCCCATCGGCACCGGCTACAGCGGCAACACCACGGTGCCGGCATCCGCCGTGAACGTGGTGTCGGGCACGTTCGGCTCCAGCGCCCTGGTCACCGGCCCGCAGACCATCGCCGTAACCGGCCCCAACAGCGCCACCGGCGCCGGCGTGGTTTACCGGACTTACGACTCCAACGCCTTCTTCGACCAGTCCAACGCGCAAACGCCGGTAAACCAGTACGAGGACGTGAACGGCGACGAGTATTACAAGGCCTCGCTGGGCAAGGTGAACGCCAGCGGCGGCACCCTGAAAGTGAACCTCGGCGCGGCGCCCTCGGCCTCGCCGGACGCCAACGGCATCCTGATGGTGTCCAAGCAGACCTACCTGACCTCCGCCGACGGCACCGGCAAGGCGGACAGCCGCATCGTCTGGCAGTCGCGCAACGCCATCGACATGGGCATCGACCCCGGCCTGCCCACGCCGGACGCCAATGGCCTGCTGACCGTGCAGGTGCCCGCGACCACCTACGCCGGCAGCGTCGTCTTCAACGGCATCACGTACACGGTCACCAACGCGGCACAGATGGCGGCCTACAACGACGTGCTGGTGGCGGCGCTGCGAAACGGCACGCTGACCTCGCAGCGGGCCTACGACGAAGCGTTCGCACGCGCCTTCACCACCGTCGACACCGACGTCTCGTACATGACCGACACCACGGCCGGCGACCTCGCGCGCGCGCCCAACGGCGACCGCTACGCCATCCTGGCGCACGGCCGCCACGGTTCGGCCACCATCGCCGCCGGCGGACAGATCGACATCACGCGGGCCTCGGGCGCGGTCAAGGCCGCCAACGGCGCCACGGTCACCAATAACGGCATCCTGTCCGGCAAGGTCATCCAGCAGGTCGCCAAAGTCGAAAGCGGCGCGCATTTCGTCAACGCCGCCAGCGGTGTGGTGTCGTCCGGCTACCTGGCCGGCGACGCCTTCGACACCGTGAACGGCTCGACCTTCTACTACACCGGCTCGGGCATCATGGCCTCCGGCGCCGGCACCACCGTGCGCAACGAGGGCGTCATCAACACCGCCGGCTTCGACTACGCCCACAACACGTCCATGGGCATGGGCCTGGCCGACGGCGCGAGCGGCGTCAACCACGGCAATATCAACGCGGGCGTGAACCCCGGCTACGTGAGCACGGTGGCGGGCGTCAACGTCAGCGGCGGCAGCCGCTTCACCAATGCCGCCGACGGCACCATCTACATCGGACGCGGCGCGCAGTATTCGCTCGCGGACGACACGGCCGACACCGGCGGCGTCGGCCCCACTTTCGGCGTGCGCGTCATGGACACCGGCGACCGGGCCGTGAACGACGGCGCCATCGTCATCGGCTCGAAAGCCCAGAACGCGGTGGGCATGTATTCCACCGCGCCCGTCGATTCGCTGCTGCAGAACAACGGCGCCATCGCCGTCAACGGCGCGGCCGGCGGCCTCTCCTTCATCAACATCGGCATGCTGGCCGACGACAACGGCCCCATGGGCGGCAGCGTGGTGCGCAACGCCGGCGTCATCGACGTCAATGGCGTCAACGGCGTGGGCCTGATGGTGAACGCCGACCCGGGCATCCAGGCGAACGCGGAATCCACGGGCGCCATCAACGTCAACGGCGGCGCCGACCCGGCCAGCGGCACGCGCAACTTCGGCGTGTGGGTCAACGGCGCCGGCGGCGTGGCGAACCTGAGCGGCGGCCTCGCCCTGTCGGGCACCGGAGCCATCGGCGCGTTCGCGCAGAACGGCGGCGTCATCAACCTGGCCGGCGGCTCGGTGCCGCAGTTCCGTAACGGCACCGACCAGATCGGCTTCTATGCCTCCGGCGCCGGCTCGGCCATCAACGCCGACACCAGCGCCATGACGGTGAACACGGAGCGCTCCGCCATGTTCCGCTTGGCCGACGGCGCGGCCTACACCGGCGCGTCGGGCGCCGGCCCGCTGCACCTGACCATCTCCGGCGCCGACGCGCGCGGCGTAGTCGCCACCGGCGTGGGCACCACGCTATCCACCGACTCGTCGGTCTACGACGTGACCGGCGCCGCCGGCTCCCTGGGCGGCGCGGTGGCCATCGTCAATGAAGGCGGCGCGGCCGGCACCATCGACGGCGGCACCCTCATCCGCCTCTCCAGCGCCGGCGCCACGGCCGGCATCGTCGACGGCCAAGGACACGACATCACCGGCGCCGCCGCGGGCGGCCCCGTCGCCACCACGCTGACGAACAACGCCGCCATCGACGCCGGCGCCGCCGGCGTCGTGGGCTTCGTGGCGCGCAACGGCGGTACGCTGGTCAACAACAGCACGGTGCAGCTGAACGGCGCCTCCTCCACGGGTGTGATCATCGGCGCCTACGGCACGGTGCAAAACAACGCCCGCATCCACGTCGCGCACGGCGACGGCGCGCTGGTGCAGGGCGCGGCGGCCAGCCTCGTCAACAACGGCACCGTCCAGGCCGACGACGGCCGGGCCGCGGTACATCTCGCCGGCCCCGGCGCCTCGGTGGCGTTCTCCGGCGCCGGCCTGATCCAGGCGGGCGGCACGGCCGACGGCATTCTCATCGACGGCAGCGCCTCCGGCGGGCTGGTCACGGGCACGGCCGGACGCATCGTCGTCAACGGCACCGGCCAGGCGCTGAACAACCAGGCCGCCGGCGGCCGCATCGCGCTGGCCGACACGTCGGTGACCACCACCGGAGGCGGCGCGGCGGGCATCGCGTCTTCCGGCGCGAACGGCAATGTGTTGGTCAGCGGCGGCGTCATCGCGACTTCCGGCGCCAACGCGATGGGCGTGCACGTCGGCAGCGCGGGCACGCTGCAGATGGAACATGCCGTCATCAATACCGCCGGCGCCTTCGCCCACGGCATCATGCTCGACAGCGCCGCCACCGCCGCGCTGATGGGCGGCAGCGTAACAGCGGCAGGCAGCGGCGCCTCGGCCGTCTACGTGCAAGGCCCGGACGGCGCCATCGCGATCAACGGCAGCACGCTGCACAGCGCAGCCGGCGCTGGCGCAACATCCAATGCCGGCGGCGCCCTGGCCCTGGCCGGCGCCCGCGTCACCGGGGCCGGCGCGGGCATCAGCGTCATCGACACGACCGCCAGCGGCGCGCCCGCATCCATTACCGTGAACGGCGGCGCCATCACCGCCACCGCCGGGCACGCCATCGACGTGGACGGCGCACGCGCCGACATCGCGCTCGGCAATGGCGCCACGCTGAATGCCGGCTCCGGCATCCTGCTCAAGGTCGCCAACGGCGGCGTCGCGAACCTGGACGCCCAGGGCGTGACGCTGAGCGGCGACATCCTGGCCGACGCCGGCAGCGGCGGCTCCGTAAGCCTGCGCAACGGCGCCACGCTCACCGGACGCATCGACCCCGTCGCGGTGAACGTGGACGCGACCAGCGCCTGGAATGTCACCGCCAGCTCCGACGCGACCACGGTAAACAACGCCGGCATCATCGCCTTCATGGCGCCGGCCGGCGACGCGCGCCAAGCCGGCGGCTACAAGACGCTCACCGCCGCGAACTACGCGGGCGGCAACGGCGTGGTGGCGCTCAACACCTACCTGGCCGGCGACGGCTCGCCCAGCGACCGGCTCGTCATCGACGGCGGCGCCGCCACCGGCGCCACCGGGCTGCGCATCCGCAACACGGGCGGCCCCGGCGCGCTCACCACCGGCGACGGCATCAACGTCGTGGCCGCGATAAACGGCGCCACCACCGCGCCCGGCGCCTTCCGCCTGGCCGCGCCGGTGCAGTCCGGCGCCTACGAATACCTGCTGTACCGCGGCGGCGGCGCCGACCCCGAAGGCTACTACCTGCGCTCCGCCCTGGTCGACGCGCCCGGCGGCCCCTCCGACCCGTCCGACCCGTCGGGGCCGGTTCCCTACCGCCCGGGCGTGGCCGGCTATACCCTCACGCCCGCATTGAACCTGAACTACGGCTTCGCCAACCTGGGCCGCCTGCAGGAGCGGGTGGGCGACATTCCGCCCGCGGAACGGAACCAGAAAGGCAATACGAGCGGCGTGTGGGGCCGCGTCGGCGGCGAAGGCCTGAACGCCGATTCGGGCAGCCGCTTCGCGGTCGAGCAGCAAACCTTTTTCATGCAGTTCGGCAAGGACTGGACACTGGCCCAGCCTGCCGAAGGCGGCAGCACGCACGCCGGCGTCACGGCCAGCCTGGGCGTGTCCAGCGCCAGATTCCGCGACACCAAGCGCGACCTGAACAGCACGCTCTCCGACCGCACCGGCAACGCTACCTTGCAGGCTCAGAGCCTGGGCGGCTACTACACCCGATACTGGCAGGACGGCAGCTACTGGGACTCGGTGGCCCAGCTGACTCATTACCGCAACAAGTACGATGACGCCTACGGCGCCAGCGGCACGCAGAACGGCTTCGGCGTCGCCCTCTCGCAGGAAGTAGGCAAGCCCTTCGCGCTGGGCGACGCCCTGGCCATCGAACCGCAAGCGCAACTGGTGTACCAATATCTCAAACTGAACGGCTTCGACGACGGCGTATCCGGCATATCCGGCTACAACAGCAACGCGCTGCGCGGCCGGCTGGGCGTGCGCCTGTTCGCGCCCAACCTCGGCACGCAGGGCGGCAGCGGCTTCGTCACGCCCTACCTGACCGTCGACGTACTGCACGACTTCATTCCGGCCCGCGCCGTCACGGTCGGCGGCACCTCGGTCAGGCCCGACTTCGGACGCACCTGGGCCGAAGTCGGCGCCGGCATCAGCCAGAACTTCGGCAAAGGCAGCCAGCTCTACGCCAACGTGAAAGTCTCGCGCAATCTGGGCGGCGAAGAGCGGCGCGGCCTGTTCGGGCAGATCGGCTATCGGTATAGCTGGTAGGGAACAGCGGGAGAACCCGGTCAGCCATATTAAATTTTGTATGGCTGATAAGATAATTTCATATGAAGCCGCATAGCAGCAACCAGATAATGGGCGCGCATAACGACATAAACAGGAGACAACATGACGCCCACTGCCTGGCTGACGCGCCGGCTGCCGCACGCCCTGATGCTCAGCGCCTCGCTGTCCGTCGCCCCGGCCTTCGGCGCGGACAACTATCCCTCTCATCCCATTACGCTCGTCGCGCCCTTCGCCGCGGGCGGCGGGGCCGACGTGGCGGCCCGACTGATCGCATCGAGGCTGCCCGCCCACCTCGGGGGCCAGACGGTCATCGTCGACAACAAGCCGGGCGCATCGGGCAACATCGGCGCCGCCCAGGTCGCCCGCGCGCGCGCCGACGGCTACACCTTCCTGCTGACCAACAGCACCTTGACCATCAACGCCAGCCTGGATCCATGGGGAAATCTATAGCGCGCGGCCCGACGTCCAGGCCGTCGTGCACAGCCACTCTCCGTCCGTCATTCCCTACGCCGGCTCTTCCGTGCGGCTGCGCCCCATTTATCACATGGCGGGATTCCTCGGCAGCGGCGCGCCCGTGTTCGATATCCGCTGCTGTTTCGGCGACACGGACATGCTGGTGCGCAACCGCGCTCATGGGCGCGAACTGGCCAAAACACTCGGCGACGGAACGATTTCGCTGATGCGCGGCCATGGGTTCGTGACGGTGGGAAGCGACATCCGGATCGCCGTCTACCGCGCCATCTACACCGAAATGAATGCGGCGCTTCAACAGAAAGCCATCGGCCTGGGAGGCGACATTACCTACCTCAGCGAAGCCGAGGCCGCGCTGGCCGACGAGATGATGAGCGGCGTCATGAACCGCCCATGGGGGCTCTGGAAGAAAAAGGCATTCGAATAAAGCCGTCCCGGACGCGGCATGGCCATGCCCATGCCGCACGGCGGACCGCGGCGAGTCTCCATCATCCGAAAATCGAAATGCGCATGAATCCCTTGAACAGGAAGCAACCAGCGATTTATCGGTGCTGGAAACTTGCATGACTGCCGATAGCGAGCAGTTCAAATAAATCCCCAAAGCCTCCCGACTTTGACGGAGATAATAGGCTCAGAAAATACCACCCCCCCATTTATCCATACTCTTTCCATTCTTTTGCCGCATTGACAAACAGTTTTTTCCAGACCAGAAAACAATATTCACCCACCGGATCAAGCCTTGACGCGCCCGCGTCGGCGCAGAATCGAGTTAACAGAAAAATACCTCAAGGAAATTGGTTATGTAACTCGTTAATAATGGTTAATGTTGCCCCTGCGTTTCACGACCATCCCTAGAATGAGGCGTTGGTATTGAAAGCTGTAAGGGGGATTCGCCATGATAGGAATTCGGCGACTGGACGATGTATTGGCTTGCGGCAGCGATGGCTGCCTGTACCGGGTAGAGCGATTTCGCAGCGCGAGAAAAACCGAGGCAGGCGTGGCGTACAAAATACAGTGTCGCCTGGCGACGGGAGAACGGGTTTTGATGGAAAACCACGATACCTACCGGCTGGCTTCCGGGGAGCGGCTTACGGCATTGAAAAGAAACGGCAGCGGCGTCTGAAGCGCTCGTCGAGGAATATCCTGAAACCCGCCTCGCGGTAGCGCCCGAACAGGGCTTCGGGACAGGAGGTCGAGAAAACGGCCGACTCGGTGACTTCGAGCACGAGCCGCTTCGGCGCCACGCCCCGCTCCTCGACGCTGGCGAGCAGAAATTCCAGGAACGATTCGTCCTCCGGGTCGGCCGGAAAAACGTTCACGCTCAGGTAAAACGGCGTGGAACCCGCCATCCGCGCCTTGATGCCATCCAGCGCCTGGCGGACGATGCGCCCCGTGAACGCCTGCCGCAATCCCATCGGCTCGATCCAGCCCACGAACGTGCCGGGCGGTATCGGCCCGGCCCTGGTCGACCACGCGGCCAACAATTCCATGCCCGGCAGCCATGCGACGTTCGTCTGGATACTGGCGGCGGTCTGTCTGCCGCGCAAAGCCTGGCTGCCGGCTGTGATCACATTTCTGCTGGGTTGCGCGCTCGCGTGGGCCAGGATCTTCGTCGGCATCCACTGGCTGGACGACTGGAACGATCCCGAGATTCCGACGCGCGACGACCGGCGCAAAGAGCTGTACGACGCCGGCCGCTTCGACCCGCGGCGGGCTGACCGCCTGCACGGTTTCGACGCCGAAGCCCCGAATCTTGAGCGGCGACATCACGCTATTCGGGTTTTGAGCGTTTTGCCAGCAGCGTCGCGCCACCCACTAAGACGACGGCGGGAAGACCCCATTGAAGCGAGGAGCTGAAAAGCTCGAAGAAATGCAGCGAGACGAAGATCGCCACCGTGATGCTCGCCCCGAGCACGGCTTTCCATCGTTTCAGGGGCGGCGGCAGGCTGCCCGCCGTCTCGCGCCGAGAAGCCAGGCGAAAAGAAGCCAGGAAGATCATCAACCAGACGGTTAGTGCGCCTGTCGTGGCAACAGCGGTCGCAAGCTTAAAGACAAATTGTCCGTCGAGTGTGAGCGCGATGAAGATGGACGCCGAACACGCGAAAGCGGCCAGCGGTGCCACGCGGGGGCTGGCCGCGAAAGCGCCCCTCAAGCGCAATGGCAGATCGCCTGCCAGCGCGGCCTCGCGGAGGGTGCGCGCGGCGCAATACAACAGGCTGTTTACGACGGAAAGAACCGTTATGACCACCAGCAGGCCGAGCGCGGTATCGGCGTGACGCTGGGAAAAAAAATTGAGCAGGTACAGAGAGGGCCGCACCGGCAGCGGCAGCCGGGCGGTGTAGGTCAGAGCGCTCATGGCTGCGACGGCGGCCAGGGTGAGCCCGGCGAGCCAGCCGGAGATGGCGAGCATGCGAGCCCGAATGACACAGGGCGTGGCCGCTGTCTCCGAAGCGGCAAGAGATAACACCTCTATTCCTGCGAATCCGAGCGTGGCCACGATGAACGACACCCAGAGCAGAGATGCATCGGGTTGAAGAATGTCCGCCAGCCAATTGGCGCCGAGCGGCATCGCCGCGTTCTCTCCAGCGCCTATCACGTAGCAGCTCGCCGCAATCAAGCCGACGAGCGCAGTGACCTTCATGATGGACAGCGCCGTTTCCAGGAACGCGAATGCGCGGGTGCTCTGGCCGATATTGAGGGCCAGCAGAAACAGCGTGGTCACGCCTGTGAGGTGGCGCGGCAGGATGGGGATCCACTGCTTGATCACTGACACCAGAAAAACGATTTCCGTGCCTATGATCGAAACCAGTGCCAGAACGTACGTGCCTCGGGTGAAGCAGGCCGCCTTGTCTCCCAGGTACCGTGAGATGGATTCGCTGAATGTATGCGTGGCCGCGCCGTCCGTCGTAAGCCTGGCCATGCACTGCACGAGCAGCATCAGCATCAATACGGCCATTGCGTAAGCCAATACGGCGCCGGAACCAGAAATGAAAAGCGGCAATACGGTCCCGGACATCAATCCGATGCTGATTACCGCGCCAAGACCAATCATCGACATCTGCCATGGCGTCAATGTTCGCGGCGCAGACAAGGGAGGCAGAGCACAGGAAAGGACAGGCATGGTCTGAAAAAATGGTTCCGCCAGTTATGCAAGTATGCGCTCAGAAAAACTCGCACGAATAAAAAAAAAGCGTGGTCGCGGAAGCGCAAACCGATACTGCCATCGCCCCAAATTGAAATCCATAGTACGAATTCGAAGGCGCCCCAACCCGGAGCGGGGCCGAGGCGGGAGGGTCCTATTGTCAGTGCTTGAGCGCCCGCGTTCAGGAAGATCGCAGGCAGCCAGCGCCCGAAGATCGAGGAATTTCGATTCCGGCGTGGAGCTGTTTCGTTCCAGTTCTATATCCGGCGAATGCGGGCCTCCCTAATATGCCCACAGTTCTCGTGTTCGAGAACTCGCAAGGAACAACGCCTTGTGAATGCTAATTCATCGAGTGAAATTAATGAACAAGCCTGGCCTCTGGGGGGACTTCGAAAAAAAAATTGTGTGCAATGAACTGCGGCGTCAAGGCTTGATGTCCATGGCGGACTGGATTTGCGACACGAGTCATTGCGCAAGAAATTTCGATTTCATTACTTATCGAGGCTACTGCCTCTGGGCGAACCCGTGTTTGCGGCTGATGCGAAAGCACGCACTTCTGGCGCGCATTCTGGCGGTGTTGGCTCGTTGGATAGTTGCCGACATTCGTTACAAGGGCGGCCTCCGCCCCCACCCCCATCTTTTCGGGCTCCTGGTTCATCGAGGCATTTTCTGGCCAGCCAACCGGATTCTGGGCAGCCTGTCCGAAATGGTGAGCGCCGTGAGTACACGGTGTTCATGGCCTGTTCAGAGAAATCGCTCGAATGCAATTTAGCTAGTTCCCCCGTTGGTGCTTCAACTTTTCTACTCAAGGAATAGGTTCATCATGAAAAAAACGATTATCCAAGCTCTGGTTGCTGCTGGCCTGGTCGCGGCTGCGGGCGTTGCCAGTGCCGACTCGGGCAATATCAGTTTCCAGGGCAACATCACGCAATCGGCTTGCTCCATCTCGGGCAATAACTTGGCCATGACCGTCCAGATGGGCAGCGTCGCGACGCACGAATTCTCGGGCATCGGTTCGCGCAACTCCGTGGGCACCGACTTCTCGATTTCGCTGCTCAACTGCGACACCACTGTCGCGCAAACCGCTTCTATCGCGTTCAAGCCGGGCGCCGGCACCGTGATCAATAACCGCCTGCTGAGCCTCGAAAACGGCGGCGGCGCCCAGGGCGTGGCGATCGCACTGGTGGACCAGGCTGGCAAGGATGTCACCGTTGGCGGCCAGGCCCTCTCGTACACCCTCATCGATGGCACCAACCAGTTCAACTTCAAGGCCTTCTACGAGGCCACCGAGGACACCGTGACGGCTGGCCCGGCCAACGCCCGCGCCATCTTTGACGTCACCTACTCGTAATGCACGAGAGAGGAGGCGTCTAGCCTCCTCGCCGAGCCGGGGCAGGGAAACTCGGCTCGGCCTCCGCATTTCCAGCAGGGCGTCACCGATGGCCAGACTGCCGGATCTCGGCCGGACCGGCTCGCGCGCGGTATCGGTTGGTGATGTCTTTCACCGCATTTCCTGTACCTCTTGAACTCCAATGCGCCGCTATCCGCGCATCGGGCCGGATATGTGTTGGTGTGCGTAATGAAAAAGATCACGAAAAGACTATGTGCCGCGGCAATTCTCGCTGTCGCTTCGATGACGGCAGCGAGTGAAACGCTGACCGTTCAGGGCAAGGTGACGAACCCGGCCTGCACGCTGCTCCTGGAGCCCGTGGTGTTCGGAGATGTGCCGATTTCCGCCCTGGAAACCGGCAGCCCCGCCGAGGAATATGCCAAGACGTTCAACGTGACCGTCACGTCCTGCATGTTATCCACGTTGCGCTCGGCCAGCCTGAAATTCGAAGGGACGCGCGACCCGGCCTACAGCACGCAATATGGGCTTCAGACCACGCCGGGAGCCGGCGCCGCGCAGGGCGTAGCGATCAACCTGGTCGGGGACGACGAGGCGCACAACATGAAGGGCGTGCAGATCCGCACCGACGGCGGCGTGTCGTATCCCCTGACGCTGTCCAAGTCGACGCTCCAGATGAAAGCGGTGTATGTCCCGACCGGCGCCGCGCTGGTTCCGGGAACTGCGAATTCCACCGTCACCGTGACGCTCACCTATTCGTGAAGCGCCCAATTCCGCCTCGTGGGGCACGTCAGCAGTTCTTAATCACATTGCTACTGGAGCGCCAAGCGCTCCCGCTCAATCGACTATGACCAAACTCATTGGACGCCTCCTGCCGATGGCGCTGCTGGGCACCCTTGCATGTGCCTCCGCACAGGCGGGTATTCAACTCTCGTCTAGTGGCTTTCATGCCCACCATTTCCCGCTCAAGCGCGGATACACGTCCTTCAAGGCTTACGGGGCTTGCTTCCATACAACGTTCCTTTGGACGTAAAAAAGCCCGCCGGAGCGGGTACGAAAAAGCCGCCCGAAGGCGGCCTGGTGGTCTAGGCGTTTGAAATCGCCCCTTGTTGCTGCAGGACCGCCTTCGGCGGTTTTTTGTAAAGCCTGATGAACGGGTATTCAACCAGCAGTGATAGCAAGTACGACAAAAATACGCACCCTGCCATCCCTAGGATGTCTCGCACAGGCGTCGAAATCACGTCCGCGACCATCGGCCACCATTGACCGTCTCCAGCCCTGCGCACCAACTCTAGGAAAAGGACGTGAACGAGGTAGAGAGAATAGGAAAGCCGAGCAAGAACGATGACGGACTTCGCTCGGATTGGCATCTGGTAGCAGACCAGCAACGCACACAAACCCGACAGCCCGAGAACGGTCGGGATCCAGATCGTCCCCGCAGTAATCAGGTAGGGCTCCTTCCAGATCCGTGGCTGAATCAACAAGTAGGCTATGAATCCAGCGAAAAGAGCGCCCGCCGCCGTGTAGAGGTAAGGCCAAAATTTCACCAAATCAAGACGCATCCTGATCAAACAGGCACCGATAACGCCGTATGCCAACTCGTCGAAACGCGAATGAAACTGGACGAAGCTCACAAAGTACCGATTAGCGTCATCCGGCGCGAAACTTCGCGTCATGAACAGCCGAACGCCAATGGCCAACAACGCCACAAACCCAAACGTCACAGCACAAGCGCGGGCGCTGCCCCGAAACGCCCGCAACACAACGAGAATTGCGAGCGGAGCAACCAGGTAGAACATTTCCTCGATGACGAGACTCCACGTCCCCCCGGGGAGAAAACGGCTATCTATTCGGAAAACTTCCGGGAAGAAGTATGGCCCCGTCGAATGAAGAAAAAACACCCCGGACGCCAACGATCGAAGGGCAGTTGCGTCCCAAGGCAGCGGCCAAGCCTTCGTGAAAACGCACAGCACGATCATGAAGTAATAAATCGGCAGTATCCGGAGCGCTCTCCTGAGGTAGAACTCTTTGAAGGTGAACCGATCCGAGCGGATTTGATCAATCAGTATCCCTCCGATCAGAAACCCGCTGAGGATAAAGAACAAATCCACGCCCATCCAACCAAAGGGCAGCCACGCGAAATGAAACAACAAGACCAGGGAAACAGCCATCGACCGAAGCAGGTCTACCCCCTGATACTGCCCTGGGGCAGTTAGGAATCCCCAGTGATCTTTGATGTACCCCACATGCTTCCCTTTGACTCGGATTAGGGGTGCATCATAGCGCGCCTACCCATCAGCTTGAGGGTCCCCGCTGGGTGCCGGAAGTCCTAACGGGTCTGGGTAATCCGGAGGTTCATCAACCCATTTCGTATAACCAAGTTTCGGCTGCCTGCCACGTCGTACCGTTGTACAGATGGGGCTTACCCCCCGCCCGTTAAATAGGTAGAGGAAGTTTCCGCCACGGGAACGATTGGGGGACTGATGCGGGAGTTCATGGCGAGCGCCCAATTCAAGAACGACTTGGGCGAGCGCATGCAATCGGACTACCTCGAGGCCAGCAAGCACATCCTGAAGATCTTCTCAGCCATGCAGGTCTCAGACGTGCAGCCCCAGCACATCGCCCGGTATCTGCGGATTGAACGCGCATCGGCTTCTGTTCGGGCTAACCGCGAGATCGCATTCCTAGGGTCGGCGTTCCTGTTCGGAATTGAATGCGGTCTGGCGGCTTCCAACCCCTGCCGTCAGGTGCGCCGGAACAAGGAGAAGCCCCGTTCTCGGTGCCCTTCCTGGGCCGACATAGACGGGCTGTACAACGTCGTCGCCAAGGCCGGCCCTACACCGAACAGGGCTTCAAAGCCATGTGGAATCGGATCATGGAAGACTGGCTAAAGCTGTCGGGAGCCGAGCGGTTCACGTTCCACGATCTGCGGGCCTATTACGTGACGGTGATGGTCGGCAGGGGCGAAAATCCAGAGACTCACGCCAACCCTCTGCTACGTCGCGCAGAGTCTACGACCGGCGTCGAGTTGTGAAGATCAAGAGCGCCTGATGTCACCAATCGGTGTTCCTGCCACCATCGAGGCAAAGAAAAAGGCGCTTCGGAATTAACCTAAGCGCCTGATTCTATTGGAATTCTTTGGGGTGGCTGATGGGACTCGAACCCACGACAACCGGAATCACAATCCGGGACTCTACCAACTGAGCTACAGCCACCGCTGCGGTTTGCCGTTTTCCCTTTTTCGGGCCTGCGTGCCAGATAG